>VMHT01120186.1_pt1 | contig 17907 bp, 25 predicted proteins | sample 4693611 | NCBI WGS metagenome assembly VMHT01 (sample SAMN12280063, study PRJNA550983) | marine metagenome | isolation source: seawater sampled from same location over 5 years 0.02-0.2 micron viral filtrate | place: USA: collected off the coast of southern California halfway between the port... ...
AGTATGCATTAGCAGCCTAGGCTGTTAGGGGTTAGCCAGTACCTTGCAACAGAAACTGGCATTATATATAAGGAGATTATTATGTACGAAATATTTACCATTCTTTTACCAGTATCAATATTAATGGCTTGTGCTTATGGCATTGGATATATGTCAGGAAGTGAAGCAACAAAAGAGATTTATGATCCAACAATTCGACAATCAGACCTTGACAAAACTAAAAAAATATAGTATAATAGTATTATATGATAGTTACACCCAATAAATTTGCTTTACTAATTGAAGATATAGTAAAGACAAAAAGAATTAGTTATATAGACGCTATAGTCTTGTATTGCGAAAAAAACAGTATAGATTTATCTACAACAAAGTCTATGATTAATAAAACATTGAAAGAGAAAATAGCATTTGAGGCACAAGGTCTTAATATGTTAAAAGAAAAAACAGCAAAACTACCAATATAAGGAGATATTATGACAGGAGCAGAAGTAGCATTAGTGATATTCGGAACACTATGGATCATAGGAGTGCTTGAAGGATAGTGAATGGTTTTGAAGTATATAAAACATATTTGGCAATCAAACTCCACTTCACAAGTAAAAACCAATCTTACGACTTTCATAAACACAACGGTAGAACAACTGCAAGATTGGAAACTTTTACTAAAAGAAGGGATAGGTATTACTTTCATAGGCTTAGTAAATCTTATGACAATAAGTCTATTGTTAATTACTTCCTTAGTAATTTTGTTTCTAATACTAATCTATGGGTTGGCGACATCACTGGCAAAGCTGGTGATGAACATTATAAACAATGGTCTAAAAAAATAGAATCATTACATTATTATTATGAACAAGATATTGATTACATTATAGAAAGAATGACAACTAAAGATATAAAATTTAATGATTTATTTCTATCAGTAGGCGGTCAACACCCTACTATCATCAAAATGTTTCTAGCAAAAAAGATAAACTTTGAAACATTAATAATACTAGATGATATATTAAGATTCACTAAAAAATTAAATAAAGATATTACAGAAAAAGTATTATGGCCTAAACTATTTGATAGAATGAAAAGATATAAACCATTTTTGTCATATAATATTACAAAATATAAAATCTCATTGAGAGATAAAATGAAGGAGATATAATGAGTGAAGAAGGTAAACAAGTAAAGACACAAGTATTTACATTAGGTGAGATAATTCTTAAATTAGAAATGCCTGAACATTTTATTGAAGCTGTAAACAAGGCAATTGATGAAAGAGGTGATAGTATGCCTGACTGGAACCCTCAACTTGCAGGTAAAATCAAAAAAGAAAAATTACTTAATCCTATTTTAAATGATGATATAAAAGGTACCTTCATGATGTGTTTTCAAGAGTATATGAAAAGATCAGGCTCAGTATTAGTAAATACACATCAATTATCTTTAGACAATGTTTGGGTAAATGATATGTATGCAGGTGAATATAATCCTGCTCACTTTCATTCTAGTAAAAATAGTTTAGTAGGTTTATCATCAGTTTTATTTTTAAAAGTGCCAGATACTTATGGCGAAGAATATACAAACAATCATGAACCTGCAAATGGTCATTTAGAATTTATCGGTGGTAACCAACATTCGTTATCAATGTCTCAAATGAGAATAAGTCCAAAGGTAGGAGATTTCTTTGTATTTCCATATACATTAGTTCATGCTGTTTATCCATTTAGACAGACAGAGCAAATGAGAAGAACATTATCATATAATTGTGATATACTACCGAAAGTATTGGTAAAACCAGTATAATGTCAAACGTATGCCAAAACTGTGGATACGAGCATGAAGGTACACTTTGGAAAGAGTTTACTGATGGTGATGGTTTACCGATTATGATAGAAGTTTGTAAAAATTTTATAACATCGCTTGACAAGGGTCAACAAATGTGTTATAATACAGATAATGCAAAAGAAGAATAATTACCTTCTTTTTATAGTGCAAGGAAGAGGCTTTCACCAGAGGGTCGAACTTGACCGTTTAGGGGTTGTACCCAGGTTTGTAATCTTACCAATTATGAATCACATATCTGACAAGATGAAACGGGTTGTTGAGGGATCAGAATGGTATCTGTGTTCTCACTTGTGGGTAAATCCATAGTCCCACCTATTTCGCATTATAAATAATTATGTCGATTAATACAGACACATACAATAACATACGATAAAACATACAAGGAGATACAATTATGAATACAAGTATTGCGGCCTTAAAAAGGTCGAAGTCTAATCTAGACACACTCATAGGTGAACTAAACAAAGTCGCCGAACCTCAAAAACAATCAAACTCATATCAAGATGATAGATTATGGAAACCAGAACTAGATAAATCAGGTAATGGTTATGCAGTATTTCGTTTTTTACCTGCTGTAAAAGATGAAGATTTGCCATGGGCAAGACTATGGTCTCATGCCTTTCAAGGTCCTGGTGGTTGGTATATTGAGAATAGTTTAACAACACTTAACAAAAAAGATCCAGTTAGTGAATCTAATAGTTTACTCTGGAACTCTGGTGTTGACGCTGATAAAGAGATTGCAAGAAAGAGAAAAAGAAAACTATCTTATGTTGCAAATATCTTAATTGTTTCAGATCCTAAACATCCTGAAAATGAAGGTCAAGTAAAATTATTTAAATTCGGTAAGAAAATCTTTGATAAGATTACTGAAGCGATGAAACCTGAATTTGAAGATGAGAAACCTATCAACCCATTTGATTTTTGGGAAGGTGCAAACTTTAAACTAAAAATCAGAAAAGTTGATGGTTACTGGAATTATGATAAATCAGAGTTTGATAGTCCATCTACTATCAGAGATAATGATGAGGCTATAGAAGAATTATGGAACAAACAGTATCCATTAAAACCATTTCTTGCACCTGAAAACTTTAAATCTTATGATGAGTTAAAAGCGAAACTTGATAAAGTTTTAAGTGGTGTCAGGAATACTGGTACAGCTGAAGATGTTATGGACCCACCTACATCACCAACAGTTAGTAAACCAGTAGTAAACGAAACAGCAGATACTTCGGTTGCTAGTGAAGATGAAGATGACGGTGATGATACACTAGATTACTTCTCAAAATTAGCTGAGGAAGATTAATCTCTCCACCTGTTTCTTTATGTAGGGGTTAGGATATCGTGTCCTAACCCTTTTTTAATATAAATAATACAATTACATCATGCAAAGTTTGAGATATCAAATCATATAAAGGAGACTATATATGGAAATTATTACTAAAATAAAGGGTTGGGCAGCTGCATTAGCAGATGTAGGTGTTTCACTTATTGCTTTAGGTATCGTACTTGAAGTTCTATTTAGTGGACAAAATGTGCCTTTCTGGCCCGACATAAGTGTAATAAGTAATGTACAATCAATTATCGCTGGGTTTAGTGCTCAAGGTCTAGTTGGTTTAGTTGCTATTTGGGTTTTATATTCAATATACACAAAGAAGTAGATTATATTAAAATAGTATAAGAGGGGTGCTTCGGCACCCCTTTTTTTTAGCGTATAAATAGTTTATATTATGGATTTATTTTTTATACTATTAAAAGAATTTGGTTTACCTGTTGCAGCTTCTAGTGCTATGGGTGTCTTTATCTACATCATTCTCAAATATATTTTAGAATCAGTAATCGGTCAAGTAAATAGTATTCATGGTATCATCATGGGTCTTGATAATAGAATTAAGACTATGAATAATGACATGATAAAATTAGATGTTCAGATATCAGACGCTCTAGATTTAAGACAAGATGAAGATAGAATTGCTCGAGCAGATGGTAAGACTGACGCAAGGAAAGATTAATGGAACAAACAATAGAAAATTTTGAAGGCACAAAGATTGTGAATATAGAAGAAACTGGTAGTATGGGTGATGTGCAAGCAGGTATAGAATTTATATATCATATGAGAGAGCATATTTTAGATGTAGGAGTTGCAACAATTTATTTGTTTGCTTGTTATACTCTCTATTTGTGGTTGAAAAAAAAGATTAAGTAATTATGGATATTGTTGATATCATCAACCAATATGGTTTTGCCACTTTGGCAGCTATCGCTATGGGGTATTTCATATACTTCATATACAAGTTTACCACAGAAAATATCAAGACAAAATTAAGTCAAGCAAATACTGCTTTGATAGGTTTACTAGATAGAATACGAATGCTTGACAATGATCTTATCAGGTTAAGGTCTAAATTAAACACAGTTTTAGAAATGCAAGAAAATGAAAAGAATAAAAATAACAGATCAAGAAGTTCAAAGAGAGTATCTAAAAAGTCTCTCAACTAGTGGCATTATCATAGGTGCGACATTCACTATAATATTCACTATAGCAGTAGTATTCGATTATATCTTATTATAAATATTGGGTATGAAAGCACTAAAAGTTATGGTGCTAGGTCTATTTTGTTATGTGCTTTCGGCACCTAGTATCGCAAGTGAACTAGTACAAGAGTTCAGTAATCCATCATTTTCAGGTAATGGTTATTCTACTCATGTTCTATCACTTGAGCAACTCAGATATAGTAGAGAAAATAAAATTAAAGATGACGCTAAGTCAGCAACAGCTGCAGCTAAGCGTGATGAAAATAATACTACTATTAATAAGTTTATCAAAAATGTTGAAAGTAGAATCTATGCTAATTTATCAAAACAGTTAGTTGATAATATGTTCGGTGAAGAATGTGAAGGCACTTGTCCTACATCTGGCACTGCTGAAGTAGAAGGTTCACAAATTGCTTGGGTCAAAGACACGACCACAGAAATAATAACACTAACAATCACATCACCAGATGGCTCAACAACGGTCATGTCTGTGCCTGTAGGCGACTTTAAGTTTTAAAAATATGGATTTAGCATTCCCACAAATAGCAGCAGCGATAGCAATATTTTGTTTTGTATCAGGTTGTGCTACAACCACACCACCTGAAGGTTTCTATCAAGGTGAAACACCTTACACCATGGAAACTGATACTATGAAAAGACTAGAGTTGATACCTGAATTAGGGCAACCACAAATCACAATCGCAGTTTATAATTTTCCTGATAGAACAGGACAAAGAAAACCAAACACAAAATTTAGTCAACTATCAACCGCAGTAACACAAGGACCTGAAACATGGGTCATCAATGGACTTAAAGCAGTAGGTGGTAATAATCCATGGTTTATAGTTTTAGAAAGACAAGGTCTGGATGCTCTTATAAAAGAAAGACAACTTATTAGATCAACAAGAGAATTATATGATGGAGAAAGTGATGTTAAGAATCAATTAAAACCTCTAAAGTTTGCAGGACTTATAATAGAGGGTGGTATTGTGGGATATGACGCAAATATTACATCTGGTGGTGCAGGTGCAAGATATTTTGGTATAGGCGTAAATGAACAGTATCGCACAGATCAAGTAACAGTTTCAATAAGACTTGTTGCAGTTCAGACAGGTGAGATCGTTCTTACTGTGTCAGCAACAAAGACTATCGCAAGTTTTTCAAGTGGCGGTGATGTATTCAGATTTTTAGATATGAGTACAAAAGCGCTTGAAATAGAAACTGGTGTCGCAACAAACGAGCCAGTCAATTACGCCATAAGAACTACAATCGAACACGCTATTCATAATTTAATTTATGAGGGTATCGAAAAGGACTTATGGTCATTTAAAATAGAGGAGTAAAAGTATGTACGCTAAACTAATAACATTTTTGATATTTTTTGCCTTACCGGTAATGGCGAATGATATCTATGTTACACAATCAGGTGCTACGCTTGACCTCGACATTACCCAAGACGGACAAAACAACACAGTTGGTAACTCGACTACAGCTTCTACGGTCACAGGCGCAACGACCACAATAGACATAGATCAAGTTGGTAACTCGAATGTTTTGAAGTTTGATGTAAACGGTGCGACCTTCACAGGTACATTTAGCACAACTGGTAACTCAAACGATATCGATTTTAATTGTGATAGTTCAGGAAGTAATTCTTCTTGTGCTACTGCTACTGCTTCAATTGTATGGGCAGGTAATAGCAACGATATAGATATTGATATTGGTGAGACAGCAGACGCTAGTAACGCAACAGTAAGTATAACAGGTGCTTCAGGAAGTGATTCAAACGTAGTCGCTGCCACAATAGATGGCACTTCTGCTATACTAACACTAACCGTAAATGGTGACACAAATAATTACTTAATTGACATAAATGGTGATGGTGATGTTAACGGACACACCTTAATTCACAGTCATACAGGATCTATAGCCGATGTGGATATTACACAATCTGGTGTTTATGATAATATGATAACTTTGACAACATCTGGTGATAACCATGATATCGATATATCACAAACTGACTAAGTGGACAATAATAATATTAATATTATTTTATGCTACCTCCTCGTGGGGTAGCATAGGTAACGTAGATCAACTAGAAGGTAAAGGCGTAGTTGATCGAAAAGATGGTGATAAAAATATCACTATCGAACAATCTCTAGACATTCTTCAATACGACACAGTAAAAACAGGCAACGGTAAAGTTGGCATATTATTTGTTGATGATACCAGAGTTGATGTTACACAACACAGTAAACTTATTATAGATGAATTTGTATTTGATCCTAATAGTGGTAAAGGTAAACTAAATCTATCAGCAAAACTAGGCACAATACGATATGCGTCAGGACAGATTGCAAAAAATTCAAGACAAGATATAAAGATTACAACACCTACAGCAACGATAGGTGTTCGTGGCACAGATTTTTCTATGACAATAGATGAACTAGGTGGTTCTACAATTATATTATTACCAAGTTGTGATGTAAATGGCAATTGTCTTGTAGGTGAAATATCAGTAGAGAGTGCAGCTGGTCAAGTAATATTGAATCAAGCATTTCAAGCAACACAGGTTATTGTGCCAGAAACTCCACCCTCACCACCTGTAAAATTAGATTTAGAGATAGATATGATAAACAATATGCTTATTGTATCTAAACCAAAAGAAATAGAAGATGAAAACTATGTAAAGAAAATTAAAGCAGTTGCAGACGCATTAGATATTGACTTTTTACAAATAGATGATTTAGAAAAAGATTACTTAGAAGAAGATGAGAACTTATATGTAACAGGTTTAGATATAGATTTCTTACAACAAAATTTCTTAGCAGACATACTTAAACAAATTAATGAAGAACTTGCAAAAGAAATGAGAAATGAATTTGATAAACAAGAAAAAAGATCAACAGATGGTATATTTTTAGGTAAAAATCCAGACACTGGTGTCATTATACTAGACGAAGATCCACAATGGGTCTGGATACGAGAGGATGCTTCTGGTTCATATATTGAATTAAGATTAGACAAAGAGTATGGATATATACTAAATATTATACAGGGAGAGTTTGAGATGTACGATTTCGAACTATTAGGACAGGACAATGAGATTACTATTCAACAATTTAATTAAAATAACTAAAGAGTTATCAATGTTAATATTTTTAATTATCATGATATTGTTTATAAGCACAATAGCAGAAGGTAATGATTTAGATTTAACAATAGATAATCTTACAGACGGCGGTAGTTTAGACATAGTGCAAGATGGTGAAAATAATGATATAGACTTAGATATAGTTAGTATGGATGGATTCATCATAGACATTGACCAAGTAGGTGATAGTAATGTTCTCAATGTAGATGTAGATGGTAGAACATCTAACGGTTCATCTATGTATTTTAATCAAACAGGTAATAACAAATCTTACTCAAATACATTATGGTGTGGTCATTCATTTTGCACCATAACAGTTAATCAAAATTAGTATGAAATATTTTACACATTGGATGACAGCGTTCATCACATTGTTTGTATTGACTTATATTGGTCTACAAGATCCTTGGGTCAAAGAAGTTTTAAGACTAAAATCGTTTGACATTCTTTTAGCAAACGAAGATAAATCATCCTCACAAGATATAACAATCATAACAATAGACGAAGAAGCAATCGAGAAGTATGGTCAATGGCCTTGGCCTAGAGATAAGATAGCAGATTTAATTGTAAACTTACGACAAGCAGAAACAGGCATTATTGTTATGCCTATACTGTTTAGTGAAGAAGATAGATTTGGTCAAGATGATTACTTTTGTGAGACACTAACATACGGCACAGTTATAGCACAGACTGGCACAATACAAAAGAGAACATCTAATCCTGTGCCTAGAGGTGTTGCAAAGATAGGTGATCCACTTGCATTTTTATATGAGTGGTCTGGTATGGTGGGTCCATTACCAAAACTTGCAGACTGTACAAATGGTGTCGGTGTAATCAATACAGCACCTGAAGTTGATGGTGTTGTAAGACGAGTGCCTTTATTAATGAAAATAGGTGATGAAATTTATCCTAATATGTCAATTGAAACTATACGAGTTGCAGTAGGTGATCCTAGTTATCAAGTAAAAGCAGATGACTTTGGCGTAACTGCCATGAGAGTGCCTGGTTATGATACAATTAATACAGACGCAAACGCAAGAATATGGTTGAGATGGAACAAAGAGTTTAACACAATATCTGCTGCTAGTCAAGACTTTTCTGAGGCTGCAGGAACTACTGTAATTATTGCCTTGACAGCAGAAGGTTTATCTAGTATAGTAGCAACCCCTACTGGCGAACAATATGATTATGTCATAAGTGCTAATTCACTACAAACAATATTAGATGGTGAGACTGTCAAAAGATTTGATTCGTTGATAGAATTATTACTTGCATTTATTGTAGGATGTGTTATAATAATCATTTGTAGATATGCTTCATACTCTATAATAGGTTTATCTATTGCAGGTGGTTTTCTTTTTGCTATTATTCAAACTGATGTATGGTTTGGTAAAGAGTTGATGTTGATTGATGTTACATGGATACTCTTAACATTATTTTTAGTTGGGTTTCATTCTACATTTTTACGATTCATATTAGAGTTTAAATTAAAACAACAAATCAGAAAACAGTTTGAGAAGTATCTAGATCCTAGACAAGTAGCAATACTAGTCAAGAATCCTGAGAAGTTAAAATTAGGTGGCGAGAGAAAAGAGATGTCCTTCTTGTTTATGGACATTGTAGGTTTTACACCTATATCTGAACACTATAAAAACAATGATGATCCAGAAGGTCTTGTAGAAGTTATCAACGATTATCTAAATCGTATGTCTAAAATAGTATTAGAGAATGGTGGCACAATCGACAAGTATATGGGCGACTGTATTATGGCGTTCTGGAACGCACCACTTGATTGTGAGAATCATGCTGAAATGGCAGTTAAAACTGCTATCGAATGTGCCGAAGAAACAGATAAAATTAAAGCAGAGTTTAAAGAGAAAGGTCTACCTGATATTAATATAGGTTCTGGTGTCAATACTGGCACTTGTATTGTAGGTAATATGGGTAGTGAAATGAGATTAGACTATTCAGTCATAGGTGACGCAGTAAATTTAGCTGCAAGATTAGAAGCACAAACTAGAAACTATAAAGATGAAAACGGTAAAGTAACACCTCTATTATATCCGTCATATACACAAGAAAAACTAAAGAGTATCAAGTCAATTGAAGTAGATAAAATCAAAGTTAAAGGCAAGGAAGAGTTAATTACTATCTATAAACCCATATAAATAGTAGCATGGCAAAGACTGTATTTGATAAAATACTAGATACTACAACAGGTCCTAAATCTTTTGATTACTATAAAAAAAGAGTTCAAGAGATTACATCACCTGGTGCTCGTGCATTGATAAATCGAGGAAAGGCAACCATAAGACCTAAGTATGGTGTAATGAACTTATTTGGTTATGATCCTAAATTCAAAGAGACATTACCTTTGTATGATAGATTTCCTTTGATCTTTCCTTTAGAACCTGCAAAAGGTGGTTTCTATGGTATCAATTTTCACTATTTACAGCCCGGTGCTAGAGTGGCATTTCTTAGACAATTATCTAGATTTACTACTGATAAAAGATATGATAAGAACACAAGATATAACATAGGTGAGTTATCAGGTAGATATTTTAAAAAGACTATCAAGAGATATTTGTTTAATCAAGTGAGAACATCATTTTTAAATATAACAGCTGACGAAATGGCAATCGCAATATTTTTACCAGTTGCAAGATTTGAGAAAGGGCGACCATATTAATGGCAAGAGCAAAACAAACTGAAGGCACTTATGATAAAGGACCACCTAAGAGAACATCTATTGGTGGTGGTAAACTTAAAACTTCATCAATGAATAAACACAAAAGAAGAAGTTTAAAAAAGAGATAGATAAAACATGGCAATTTTTAGAGCAGGTAAACGAGTAGGACCTTTTGACATAAGAGTAGGCTTTCCTAGAGATAAAAGCCTTGATAATGTTGATAGAGACCCTAGACTAAAGCAAAGAGCAAATACAGAGAATACTATTGGTCGTTTTCGTGCTGCCATGGCAAAAGCAGAAGGTTATGCTAGACCAGCGAGATTTGCTGTTAAACTATTCTTTCCAGGAAGCTTATCTGAATTAGCAGGACAAAGAACAAATAGAACAACACAACCTGGTCAAGCAGGTGGTGCTCAAGCAGTCAATCCTGACGCTGCTACCATGCAACAACTGGCAATACAAATGGGGCGACAATTAAATTTACATTGTGATAGTATATCAATGCCAGGTAAAGATTTAGTTACACAAAAGAAACAATTTGGTAACGAACCAGAAATAGATATGGTTACTGGTCATCAATATGCAGGTACAATCAATGCCTCTTTTTATGCAGACAAATATTTAAGAGAGAGACAAATTATAGAGTTGTGGATGAAAATGGCACATAATAATTTGACAAATGAAGCAAAGTATTATGATGACTATGTTGGTAAAATGCAAATTTTTCAATTAGGTTCACTAGACGGAGAAGGTGATAGAGATGTACCTACTTATGGTATAGAAGCAATAAAAGTATTTCCTCAAACATTGAGTGCTGTAGAATATAATTACGGCTCTTCAAATCAGTTAGTAAAAATAAATGTAGGATTCGCATATAAACAATGGTATAATCTTACAACTGACCATATTTCAGGTATGACTTTTGGCAATTCAATGCAAACTATTCATGATGTTAAAAGTCCAGATACAGGTTTATTCGGTAGATTACCTATCGAATTACAAAGAGCAGGAAGAGACGTATTTAATTCTGCTAAAAATCAGATTCCTATAGGAAGACTGTTTAAGGGAAAATTATTCCCACCATTTACATAATTTTATATAATAAAGGAGATTAAATTATGGCATTACCAAAACTGAACACTCCAACATATGAGTTGGAAGTGCCAAGCACAGATGATAAAATAAAATATCGTCCGTTCTTGGTCAAAGAAGAAAAGATATTGTTGATGGCAATGGAAAGCAAAGATAATGCACAAATTATTCAAGCTGTAAAAGACATTGTTAAATCATGCACATTCGATAAAGTAGATGTGAGTTCTATGCCGATGTTCGACATGGAGTATATCTTTTTAAATATACGAGCAAGGTCAGTAGGTGAAGTTTCTAAATTAAAGATACTTTGTCCTGATGACAAAAAAACTTATGCTGATGTTGACTTAGATTTAACAGAGGTATCAGTTCAGGTCGGAGACGATCATACAAACAAGATTGAATTAACAGATGATATGGGTGTTATCATGACATATCCTACTATCGATTCATTCTTAGAGAGTGGTATAGAACAGATAACTGCTAACAATATGTTAGATGTTATCGGTAGTTGTATATTACAAATATATGAAAACAACGGTGAAAAGGTTTATCAAGGAAAAGATCAAACTAAAAAAGAGATAGAAGAATTTATTGAATCAATGAATAGTGCTCAATTTAAGAAAGTTCAATCGTTTTTTGATACTATGCCAAAACTATCACACAAAGTTAAGGTAAAGAATCCTAAAACAAAGAAGGTTAGTGAAGTAACACTAAGTGGACTAAATGATTTTTTCGCATAGCCCTTTCACACAATACCCTAGAGAATTATTACGAAACTAATTTTTCTCTAATACAACATCATAAATACTCTTTGAGTGATATTGAAAATTTGATGCCGTGGGAAAGGGACATATATGTTGATATGTTAATAACTTATATTAAAGAAGAAAACGAGAGACAGAAACAAAGGCAAAACAATGGCTGAGCAAACTAAAAAAGTAAATCTAGAGTTAGAGATAGATACATCTACTGTTGATTCTAGTAAAAATAGATATCAAGGTTTAATAGACCTTGCAAAAGCAGTAGATAGTTGGCGAATATTTCCAAGAATATTCATATCAACATATATTTTTCTACTGTATAAAGTAACTATATGGTTTATGAATTTACCAACACCGACCTTCGAACAGTCTGGACTAGTATCAATTGTAGTTGGTGCTGGGGCAGCGTGGTTTGGGTTGTACGCAGGAACAAGTAAAGGTAAAAAGTAAATGTTACCAGCATTAGCACCATCTATAAGTGTACCAACAATGTCCACAGGTACCGATCTGATACCTTATAGTGTTGATTCACAAGGTAATGAAGATATAGTATCAGCACCTGAAAAGATGAGTCCTATGGATTCTGTTCGAGCAATCTTTGAGGAAATCAGAGATGGTATTAATGAATTAGTTGTCTTAACAAGAGAAGCAATGCCAAATACTAGAGACATGGATATTGCAGCTGCCGATGTAACAGAAACACCTGCACCTCAAGAAAATGATAGTCAAGGTAATAAATTTGAATTGCCTAATATAGGACCTAAAACAGGATTAGGACTTATGTTAGTAGGTTTAGCAGCGTTATATGCGTTTGGTGATGAGATTGCAAAAGCAATAGAACCTGTTTTAGAAATTGCAGGAACAGTCGTAGATAAACTAGGTATCAAAGGAACACTATACACAGGATTAGGTTTACTTGCAGCTATCAAGTTTGGTAAACCATTGTTAGATTTATTAGGCACAGGTGCAAAATCCATAAAGACAGGATTTGGCTTACTGAAAACAGGTTTCTCATCAATGAAAACCTTTGTAACTACAACAGCACCAGACGCTATAAAAGGTGCATACAAAGGAGTTTTAAGTGGTATTACAGGTGTTAAAAAAGGATTAACAGCAGCATTCACAGGTATGAAAACTTTTGTAATGACAACTGTACCTAACGCTTTAAAAACTGCCTATACAGGTGGTAAAAATTTAGTTATAAGTGCATTTACAAAACTTGGCACAGCATTTCAAGCGATGAGACTATTTCTAGTAGGCACCATAATACCTACAATCACAGGATTTATGGCACCGTTTATAGTTCCTCTTGCCATACTCACAGCTGCAGTTGCAGCCGCAGTAGCAATTTTTGTATCAATCAAAGCAGGTATAGATGAGTTTAAGAAATCACTAGAGGACGGTGATAGTATGTTAGTAGCAATTATAGAAGGCGTATCAACAGCATTATTAACTTTAGTAACATTACCAATTACACTAATCAAAAACTTTGTTGCTTGGGTTGCAAAGAAACTAGGGTTTGAAGGTATTGCAGAAAAATTGAAAGAGTTTGATATAGTAGATTTTATTAAAGATGGTGTCAAGAATTTAGTCTTAAAAGCAAAAGACTTTGTATTAGGTTTATTTAACATAGATTTTCAAGAAGTATTAGGTAAATTTATTGACATTGGTAAATCAATAGGCACAGTATTGAAGGCAATAGCAAAGGGATCAATCGCTGCTGTTAAGGCTGCATTCCCTGGTGGTGAATCACCTATGGAAGCATTTAAGAGAGTTTATGCTGAAGTATCTTCTGGCGGTGAAGGCAGAATGCCAAAAGAAATAGATGCAGCAATAGATGATATCGAGCCAACTGATGGACAACTAAAAGCAGAGGCAAACAAACTAGAACAACAGTATGACGCTATTCAGGGAACTTATCAAGCTACTATGTCTGATGAAGTATTTAAAGCACAATTTGAGGCACAACGAGAAATAATTAGCACACTAGCTAGAATTAATAAAGAGTTAGACGAGAGAGCAAGCATAGCAGCAGAAAATGCAGCTTTCAATAATATTATAACCACACAAGACAATTCAACAAATGTTAGTAGTAATTCAATGAATGTAAGTGATTTTAGTGTTGATGGTTCAGATGAAGTAGCAAAAGCATTAGCAAATAGAGGTTATACTTCATATTAACCTCTTTGTTGTAGGTGTTTCTCAGTCCATATATCAAATATAATACCTCTATCATTACACCATTTACGAGCAGACGCAAACTTATCACGATTCATTTGATAGGTTTTCATTTCATATAATACAGTAGATCGCTTTTTACCTTGCACAGAGGCAGGTGGTCGTAAGTCTTTTGATGGTTTGACTTCGATAAGGTGTGTTTTGAGATCGCCTTCGGCAGTTTTAACCTTGATAAGAAAGTCAGGAAAGTATCTACGAACTTTTTTAGATAGAGTATCATAGTAAGGTATTGCTATTTCTTCACTTGCCCATTGTAGTATACCTGGGTTATTGTCAAAGTATTTCATACATCTTCTTTCCCACATAGAACGATAGATAATATTATCACTATCGCCCATGTATTTCTTTGGGTTCTGAGGTTTGTATTTACCTTTGTATTTCTGTGATCTTTCTTGCATATTCATATAAATAGTTATAAAAGTATTTATTAGGATAATTATGGGAAATCTATTCAACGCATTAAATGGTCTAAGAACTAACATCTTTGGTGGCGGCAACGCAGGTCAAACCACACCTATATTACGAAAAAGTGCTATAGGTATCAATGAAGAAAGTCCAGTATCTAAATTAGATCATGATCCTTTTGCTTACTCATCTATACAATACCCTAGAGATTTAACTACAAATGGTGGCATTGGTCATTATATGTTATTTTATGTAAATATACAAGACAAAACAAAATACATTTACGAAGGTGCAGACGGTGAAACAGTAGGTAATAAAGTAGAAGTGCAAGAGACATTTATAGAAAATGGTGCACCTGTAACGAAAACATTTTTTAGAGATGGTGATGGTTCTGATAAATTTAAATATGATTTAGCAAGAGTTCGTAGAGGTAAAAAGGGTGGTGTATTAGAATCAGACGCTGTTACGTTAAGTAAAACAAGACGAAAACGAGGTTCTGGTATGTCAAGTTATCGTAATACAACGAAAAGAATTACAGATTCAGTCGCAATATATTTACCACCTAACGTACAAGATACTACAACAGCATCATATACTGGTGCGGCTACAGGCGTGATAGGGGCAGCAGCTGCAGGCGGGTTTGGTCTTATAAGAAATATGGCAAATAAAGACTACGAAGCAGCAGCAAGAGGTGTTGTAGAGAGTGCGAAAGCAATTGTAGGTGAAGCTGCGATTAAAGCAGCGACAGAGATCGCAGAGGGTCTAACAGGTGCAGAAGGCACAAGAGGACTTATTAATAAAGCATTTGGTCAAGCAGATAATCCTTACATGGAAGTATTGTTTGACGCTATGCAGTTAAGAACATTCTCATATAATTTTACGTTTTCACCTAAGAATAAACAAGAGACCGAAGATGTGCAAAAAATTATCGCATTGTTTAGATTTCATATGTCTCCTGAATTAAAGGGTGCAGCCAATAGATTCTTAACATTACCATCAGAGTTTGATATTCACTATATGTATCAAGATCAAGCAGGTCAAGCGAGTGAAAACGATTTCTACAATAAGATTGCTACTTGCGTATGCACAGGTTGTGATGTAAATTACACACCTGATGGTGTAAAATCATTCGAAGGTGGCGCACCAACAAAGATTACAATGACACTATCATTCCAAGAAACAGAGTTATTAACAAAAGAAAGAGTAAATTTAGGTTTCTAATATGTATTTTAGTAAGTTTCCACTTAGAGTTTATGATGTCAAGGGTAATAAAAACTATAAACTTTTACCAGATATTTTAAGACGAGTAAAACTACGCTCAAGTTTATCGTCAAGTCGTTTTGTTTTTGACAAATACAATGTAAAAGAAGATGAGAATCCAGAAGATATCGCATTTAAATATTATGGTGACGCAGAATATCATTGGGTTGTACTCATTGTGAATAATATTACAGATCGATACTATCAATGGCCGATGACACAGGCAGATTTTGCAAACTTTCTTACAGATAAGTATGGTGCAGGTAGTGAGGACGCAATACATCATTATGAACTAGCGCAGACAAGTGGTAAGACAACATCAAGTGATGATTCACATATGCTAGAAGTAAATTCTGATACAGAAAATGCGACAGCAATCACAAATAGAGAGTTCGAAGAAAGAGTACAAAATGATATTAGGCAGATCAGATTATTAGATCAAAGATATCTTGATACATTTGTTGAGGAGTTTTTCACACTAATTAAGAAAAACCAATTTTAGGAGTTAAATTATGGGAAGTTCACATCCTGATGAGATAGATTTTGCAGGCGATTATAATCTAAACGGTATCATATTACAAGCGCACGATGGCACAGGTGGCAACTTTGAAGGTGCAGAGGGTGGTGTCAATATACAATCATTAGTTCAAGAGTTAAACATATACGAAGGTATCAATCAAGCCGCAGTCTATGGCACAATGGTCGTTGTTGATTCAGTCAATCTAATCGCAAATTTACCTATACAAGGCACAGAGAGATTGATGTTTAAACTATCTACGCCAGGCACATCAAATACAGAACATATCATAGACGCTAGCGAAGAAACAGGTCATCCTTTTTATGTCTATAAAGTTTCAAATCGAAAACAACCTAGTCAAGGTAATCAAGTTTACACAATACATTTTGCAAGTCGTGAGTTCATGCGTAATATACGAACAAAAGTCAGTAAGGCATATGAAGGTAAACTATCATCAATCGTGCAAGAAATTATCGCAGAGAAGAAAGGTCTTGATAGTCGCAAGAAGTTATACTTTGAAGAAACAAAAAATTCAGATAAGATTGTCATGCCAAACGTATCACCTTTTGAAGCAGTATCAATAGTCGCAAAGAGATCGCTACCTAACAATTCGAATGGCGTAGGATATTATTTCTACGAAACAACAAAAGGATTCTACTTTCGCTCTTGGGATAATATGTGTGTTGACTATGGTAATCATGCGAGAACACCTATTCAAACATTTAGATATATACCACAGAATGTCAACGAACATGAAAATGTAAAAGATGAGAAAACTGAACTTAAAAACTTAGAATCAGTCGAAAGTTATAAATTTATGAATACTTTTCACGATACAGCCGCTGCTCAGGCATTAGGTACATATGGTCATAGAGTGATTGCATACAATTTATATGGTAAATCATACAATACAAATGATTTTCACTATCATGATGAGTTTAATGAGACAAGACACGTGGATTATACTTTTGATTCGCCTTCAGATAATAAACCAGCAGTAAGAGATAATCCAGTAGATTTTGATAATCGAAGTGTAAGTGATTATGCAGAAAGTCTTGTTACGCTCATACCTACATCTCAATTTGTGCATAATGAAAACAAAGGTAGTTATGGTGTAGATATAGAGAATGACGCAAGACTTGAAGGTATACGAAACGCACAAAGACAACAAATAGCAGCAGGTACAAATGTTCAAATGACTGTTCATGGGCAAACACAAATCACACCAGGTCAAGTAATCGAGTTTGAATTACGACCTATCGAAGAAGAAGGCGAGACAAGTGATAAAAAGTCATATGATCCTCAATATAGTGGTCGCTATATCATTACAAAGATACGACACAGAGTAAGTAAACAAGATTATAAGATGATACTTGAATGTCGCAAAGATTCAGTAAGAGAACAACTACCTGGTCAA
>VMHT01131600.1_pt1 | contig 17896 bp, 15 predicted proteins | sample 4693611 | NCBI WGS metagenome assembly VMHT01 (sample SAMN12280063, study PRJNA550983) | marine metagenome | isolation source: seawater sampled from same location over 5 years 0.02-0.2 micron viral filtrate | place: USA: collected off the coast of southern California halfway between the port... ...
AAAGGTTTCCATAACGGCTGTCAACGTTGGTGTCAGCGTCATTCCAAAAAAACTTGCGAACCATTAAGTCGTAATTTGTTTTATCCATCTATTACAGTACCATATGGACCATATATGATGCCAACTATTGGAAAGTCTTATTTAGACCATACTTATGGGCCAACATGGTCCAACAAATGTGGATATGACAAACATCCGTGCTCTGTACATTACAACACCGACGTTTTTGTCTTTAATAGTGTAGATAATAATGGTAATGCCATTGAAACAGCAAAAATTGGAGATGTTATTCGGCATAAATTTGTAATTATAAATGATGAATACCAATTGTTGAAAGACGAATCCATTTAAATCAAACGAAAATAAGTATATTTATATTATAAGAGTAAATTAAATGCGCATATTTGCTGATGGGGTTTTTGATTTTTATCACAGAGGTCACAGAGAACACTTTCATCGTTTAAAAAATATTTCTGATTCTGTTTACTTAATGATTGGTGTCATTTCAGATGAAGAGTGTACGACATATAAACGTACCCCAACTATGAATGAGAATCATCGCTTAAAATTAATATCAAAAGATAAAAATGTCAATCATGTTGAAATTACACCATTAGTAATTACACGTGAATTTTTGGAAAAAAATGAGATTGATTTTGTGTATCATGCTTTTGCATCAGATGAGGATGCGGCTAAACAACAGGATTGTTTTAAAATACCGCGTGAGATGGGAATTTTTAGAACTGTGCCTTATGTTCAAGGTATATCCTCATCGGAAATTTTGTCACAATGGGAAAATATTTGGCAGAAGAAGGGTACAGTGCAAAGTAATGACCTTCGTCTATTGAATGGATATGAAGATACATCCTTTGATGGTAGTAAGGCATGGGAAAAAATTAAAAATGTGATGGGAATTGAAAATAATGATGAAATATTAGAAGTTGGATGTGGAGCTGGGTATATTGCACAAAATATTGAAAATGTATATGTTGGAATAGACCCTTCACAATCATTAATTCATAAACATCATAGTATTCTAAATAATACAGTATGTGTAGGACATGCGCACGATTTACCTTTTGATGATAATTCATTTGATTATGTTATTGTTATTGGTATATGTGCATATTTTAAAGATAAAGTTTATACTGCGCAAGCTATTAGTGAATTTTCGAGAGTTGCGAAAAAAGGTATTTATATTGGAAATATACGTCATTCTTCGGAGGGTAAACGTTCAAAACATATATATGATGGGCCAACAGAACATTTACTGCATGATATGGATGATTTCCCGGATTTTAAGTCTGATGAACCTTTGTATGATTCACAGTATTATTTTTGTTGTTATAAACATGTAAATTAAATTTTATAGTAATATAGATGTAAATTAAATTTTATAGTAATATAGTGTTCGTTAATTTTTCTGCTAAATGATTACTGTATAACCATATGCCATCTTTAGAACCTTGGAATGAGGGCTCACCACATTCTAAGTAGGTGTTGCTCATCATTCCAAATTTTATGTATGAACGGTCGCCTTCTATCTCTTGTCTTTTATAATTGTAGGCAATGATTATAATATCAAACCCTGAGACATCTGCTTTTTGTGACATAATTGTATGATGAATATTTGGATATATACCATTTTTATGATTTCTCCAAGTCTCTTTTGCATCTCCTCGAAGACCTCCAAATCTATGAATCTGTTTAGTTTCTGGGCATATATCTTGTAAATCATATTCATAGTTCTCTAGTTTGGCTTGTTTTGTAGACCTGAAAAATACACGAGTCTTATGTCTGGAAAATATGTGTATTTCTTTAAAAGGTTTCAGATATTGGAGATTTAAAGTCCAGACTACAGACCATGCAGAATGGGATGCACCAATTATTGCTATACGTTTTCCTGTGAAATCATTTTCAGAGTTTAGGACAGTTGTTGATAAAAGTGTATTGGTACCATAGTAATCGTCTGGTATAGTTTGAATACCACCGATTGCACTGATGATGTGGTCAGCTGTATATTTATCTCCATTATTTAGGTATGCCGTTTTTTTTTCAATTCTTAGACATTCAGTGTTCAGTTTTAATTTGATATTTCGGTATTTGTGACATATTACTGTTCCAATTGTACATAACATTTCTGAAACTAAGATTAGGGGGCAAAAATCTTGCCCTATGTTATCTAATATGGATTTTAGATTCTCATCCAATTCGATTGATTTAGGAATGATATTTCGAAAAGCGGGTAGAACGGAATTTGAACGAATTTTGTATTGAGAAAGCTCGCCAATGCCCAGTCTTGATTTTTTTTCTATGATTGTAAAATCTTGCTGTTTGAACCATTCGTGGCGAGAACGTATCCAATAACATAATAATGCGATACAGCTTGGACCCCCACCAACTAAAATAATTTTCATTTAGAATATATCTATTAACTTTATACTCCAATTCATTTTTATTTTGAAACAATATCATTTCTTTTATATGTCCATCCCAGTATACCTAATAAAACCAAAGATATTCCTAGTATAATATTCAATGTAAATTGACCATGATGAAGTGATAAGAACACGATGACAATGGCAGATATCATTGAACGGACCACTGATGAATAATATACGAAAATAGCACCTAAAGCCATGCCATTGATGACAGATATTAGAATCATTAACAAATATAAATGGAATGGTACATCTACTGTAGAAATATTTGTCGTATAATTACCAATAATATAAACAGGTATTCCAAACATATACATTTGAAACGAATCATTCAAGAACCAATACAACTTTTGCTTCTTCTCATCTTCAGATATTAGACATCTTTCTTCTTTCTTCATCATTTTTTCTATCCATACAGATGATAATGATGAGCATATTCCTTGTAAAACTATTAAAATTATTCCCATGTTGGAAATGGATGACGATGTATCAGTCATTTTTAGAAGTATACATCCAGTAAGAATCAATATTAATGACATATATTGTATTTTAGAAAAATGACGTTTTAAAATAATAATAGAAAAAATGACAACCCAAAGTATTTTATGTTGAATCAGAACATTATATATCGATGATGGTACCAATATTGTTATGTGATGTGTCAAAACGTTGACTACTGAATATAACAACGCATTCACTAGAAATCCCCATCGAATTTTAAAATAATTTTTGTTTGAAATTAATCGCATACCAATTGAACATAGTAGTAATTTTAAACTCTCGACCATTAATAATACAAACGCTATATTATATGTATATTTTGAGGCGACGTGAGATACCACCAAATTCAGAGAAGTACTAGCAACTATTGCTAACACAATTGACAACATATTAGGGTTATTTTACATATATCTTATACTAAATATCGTAAATCCACATATTTAAGGAATTATTGTAAAAACAAATACATTTTAATTATTGGTCAAAATCATGTCAGAAAAGCAAATCATGTCAGAACAAATTATGCAGGAGGAGAAAAGTGAGCAAATGTTATCAAATGGCTTTTTATGGTCAAATGATGGTAAATACGCAAGTCCATGTGTTGATAATTCTAAAGTTGATAATTCTAAAGTTGATAATTCTAAAGTTTTATGTATTCTATGTTCAGACGGTTTTAGTGTGTTATTGGATACCGGTTCTATTACAAATTGTCCACCAGTTTTGGCACGATTATTGGGATTGGTGGAAGGTTTTGCATTACCAGAGGTGGACAATTGTGGACGTCTTATATTTGCTTTTAATCTACAAATTCCAAGAAGAAGATTTTTGGAATGTATTAACTTTTTGAGAACAGGATATGTACGTGATGTATTGGAATTATCTGAAACATTTAATGTATTAGGTGGTTGTGATGAGTTGGATATTTATTTCAAAAATAAATTGATTAATGATGCTAAAATTGAACAACATAATAATCAATTATTAGAGTTTAAATATAAAAATCCTCTATGTCCAGAAATGAATATATTTTCTCTTTATAAATTCGAAATACATGGTGACACGTGGGTACACGATGACACGTGGGAAATTACTTCTGTAGTAAAAGAGACTCCGCATATGTATTGGTGGCGTTCGCCAAATACAAACACAAATAGTGTTCAAATTTAGTAAGCGAGGTATTTTGGCAAAAACACCGGAAGTTAAATAACTATAAAAGAATGTAACTTTTTTATATATATGAAACGTAATGTATTTATATTTATATTAAGCTCCATTCTATTCATGTCAATGACTTATTGTTTCATATTAATTTATCAACTCGATTACGAATGGCCTTATTGGTCAAAAGAAGATATGCGCTCTACTCGTCATTTTCGTAAAAAAAAATCAAGCTCATCATATTATAACGGTTCAGTCCAATCATATTCATTTTCATCCTCTTCAAATGGTAAATTCAATTCCAATTCAACTGATGTCATTTCATCGTAAATATCTGTAATTTTTTTGATATTTCTGTATGTTGAAATTCCTCTTAATCTGTTGATGCATAGATATATTACGAGTATCAATAGAAATATAGGTAAAATAATTACAGTTAACAATTCTCGAACATGATGACCAATAAAAATGATAGCACATACAGTCGTCACAATTCCCCAATAAAACATTGGAGCATTCAATATACCAATATTCGAAAACAAATGCAATAAAGTAATTATCAAAAACAAAAAGTTCTCAACGATAGAATCCTTATATAAAATTCCATCCTCAAAGTGTTTAGACAATCGAAGTATCCACATTAACACAACCGGAATAGTAGTGACGTATTTAAATTCGACGATAGGTAGACGCAATGCCATGTATTGAATCGACATCCAAAAACAAATACACGATAAATGTACATGTGGTCGATAATCATCGCTATCTAACATGATGACATAACAAGCACAGATAGCGACTGTAGTTAGTGCAATTGTGATAACTATTGCCATTATACAAACAATTACAAGTACATTTGTTAGTTCAAATGCGTCAGCTATTAAACATATCGAAAGTATTATATGTACTATACACCAAACAATTGTGGACCATCGGTCAGATTCTGATAGTAATTCTCGTCGAGTTATTTTTTGAAGCTGAAATAGTGTTACTACTATAATTGAGCAGAGGGATAATATCAAAGCAATAATGGGTACATATCGAAATGATGTATCATATATTGTACCTAATAAGAACCAGCTATAACTAAATAATATGTACATAACAAAAACAAAACGCTCAAACAGCATTTGTGGAAAATATTGATAGCTTTAAATAGAATTTTATGTGTAAATGTCATAAGTTAATAATAAGTTAATATGGATTTATTTCCCAAGTACATAACAACAAATAATGAATATCCATGAAATTAAACGTTCTTTGTTTAAAGATTTAATTAATCCTATGTCATATCTGGATGATAAAGGTTTTATAGAAAATACACAACCAGATTCTGCTAAGCTCTTTGGTAGTTCTCTTTATTTTTATTGTGGTGATAAAGAATGGAAGGTGATAACTCCAGAATGTCGTGTTTTATCATCAACTGTTAATTCATTTATATATCCTACACATGTACTGACATTAGATGTTCCAAATGATTGGAAGATACAAATGTTAGAACAACTGAAATGTGCATCACGAATCGCATGGGAGCAAAAATTGTTGCCAATGACGTCTGAAAATGTTGATACTTTTGAAAATTTTTGGAATTTATGCGGTAAACCAGATATGCTTACACTTGAACAACATGCATACTCACGAAGAGGTAGAAAAAAACAATTTGTTAATCTTTTTCACAGGAGTAAGGAAATTACAGGACGTGTGTTATTGCAACCAAATGCTGTTGTTAGGGTTTCAATCAAATGGACTTTGTCTGAGTCTGAAGAAAGTGGCTCATTTGGTTGGAGAGCGCATTTTTCTAGTGGTATTGATATTTATAAATTTGGAGGTCAGCCTTTTGTGTTTCGAAAACCATGGACATGGGAAAATTTGCGTGGAAAACAATTAATTGTGCCTTTGTATGATTCATTTATAGTCAAAACACCTGCGCTTCATGTCAAAAATGTTCAAGGGTCAATGATTTGGGTTGATATTCAAAAAGATAAAACTAATGATTTTGTTCGGGCTATTCAGAGTTTGCATAAAATGTCACAGAAAATAGAATGGGATGCTTGTTTGTGTATAATTGGTACGAAAAAGGTTAAGGTAGGTGATGTCATTGTTGCGTCCATATTCCCAAAGATACAGGGTGATTCCATTTTATGGTATACTCGGAAATTATTAATATCTAATAATGTTACTCGTTCCGCAAAAAGACATTGTTCAAAAGGGGCTAGTGTGTGTGAATAATCGTAAAATTCTGTTGTATTTATTCATGGATTGGTCGTGTTTTGATGAAATTTAAGTATAAATTTAAATATTTAATACATACATATGTCTTCATTACAAAAAAAACACGAGCAAAAACAAGATTTGATGGTAAATGTATTGGATTCAAAAAATCTACCAGATAATTTGGAAGAAGCGCATGAATGGATTAAAAATCTTATACTTAAAATATCGAAATGTATGAATAACATATCGCGTTTGGAACAAAGTATTGATAGATTAGAAAAAAGTAATTTGCAAAATCAGGTTGAAGACTTGGAATCATGCGATTAAAATTTGTACGATTAAATTATTATACTAAATATCCTTTATTTCTATTGTTGAGCATTTTGTACATTTTCCATCGCTTTACGAGCTTCTTCTTGAGCCATCGCTTTATGAGCTTCTTCTACAGCCATCGCTTTCTGAGCTTCTTCTATAATAGCCATCGTTTCTTGAGCTTCTTTTAATTCAATGTCGATTTTGTTTGTGGAAATATTTGATTTGTATTTCTCATCTTCATTACAATGACACTTATCTATCGATGCTCCATTTTTAATTGGTGTTTTGAGTGCTTCATTCAATAGGGTTTCAAATGTGTCAAAACGCGCATTCATGTCGGATACTTTTACACGACAGTTGATTGGTTCAACTTTTGGTTCTACAAGTAGCTGGTGCGCGTTAAATATCTGACGTGCATTGAATCGTTTTTCAAAAATAGCAAATTTGGAAATCATGTCTGATACTTGTACACTACATTTGGTTGGTTCGTCAGTTGCTTCGGTTTGTATTGTATATGCAAGTATTCGATGCATATCTCTTACAGATGTTAATGTAATATGTACATGATAAAGAATCGCGATAATTGCCAAACTTAAGTAAAAATTTGTGTTGTTAGATTGCGATGACATTGTTTATCAACATATATGTGTATTAAATAATAAAACTACACCTTTTTATTGGATTCGATGCCAAAATTATATCTGAATACCGCCTAAAACGTACAAAACGAAAAAAAGTGACAGTTTCAAAAACAAAATGAAAGTATTTAATCGAAATATCAAATATAAATGATAATTGATACTGAACAATTGCCCGACTGGTCTATATACGTTATTATCGGCGGAGGAATATTTCTGGTCATTTTGACATTATGGTGTATTGAATACATACTTGGATGCTTGACATGTCAACCTTGTCGCAAATGTTACAAAAGAATATGTCAAATATTATATTACCTATTTTGTTGTTGCCTATGCTCCAACAATAAAAAATATGAAGAAATTTAATTACCATCTTTATTCAAACGCAACCCGGTAAAAAATTTTATTCTAAATTAATAAAACAAAATATTTACAAAAAAGGAAAAAGAATAAAATGCCACACCATACCGAAGAAAACTTAAACAAGCCCGAAATGGACCAAAAACTAGTGCAATCTTACGCGCATGCGATTGTGAACAATTCTGAATACATATTAGTGCATCCAATCAACAAAAAAACATGGGCGGCGATTGATGACCAAAATTGTCTGGTACCTATAAGCAATTTCGAGATTCTTGAAAATACTTCTGAATTCTGCGGTAAAAAAATGTGGTGTCCAGTTTTTGGTTTTAATAGTGTGGATGGGTTTGTTCCTATATTATTGCATGATATGATGAGGCAAATTTATGCATCTGGTTGGACATCGGGTATAGCAGTGTCTCAAAATACATGCGATGTATGGGAGTGGAATATACTCACACAAACATGGAAATTAAATGGTACTTTAATACCAATGGTAATTTTGACACCAAGGGGTCAAGTATTATCTTCTCCTCCTGTATCATGTAAAAATAAACATAAAGGTGTCAAACAATGTGAACATGGTCATTGGATTCCATGTCAGGCGAAGAAATGTAGGCATTGTGTATAATAGTAATTTTTATTTTATCTATAAATCAACTCATTCTACTGTCAATCTTTGTCATTTTTCAACTCGTTTTTCAACTCCTCGGAAGCATCCTTCAGTTCCAGACCATTCTCTGCTACTGCCTGCATCGTTAGGACTTCGACATCCATTTTCAACTCTTCTGAAGCATATATCAGCGCACTAGAATTCTTTGCTACTGCAGCCATCACAATCTCTTTGTCGTTTTTCAATTCATCTGAAGCATATTTCAGTGCAGCACCATTCTGTGCCACTGCAGCCATCACAACCTCTTTGTCGTTTTTCAACTCGTCGGAAGTGTACTGCAGTGCCCAACCATTCTGTGCAACAGCAGCCATGACAACCTCTTTGTCCTTTTTCAACTCGTCGTAAGCATCATCCAGTGCCCAACCATCCTGTGCCACTGCAACCAACACAATCTCTTTGTCCTTTTTCAACTCGTTGGAAGCATATTTCAGTGCATTACCATTCTGTGCAACAGCAGCCATGACAACTTCCTTATCCTTTTTCAACGCCTTGTAAGCGTATTCCAGTGCATAGCCATCCTGTGCCACTGCAGCCATGACAACCTCTTTGTCCTTTTTCAACTCGTTGGAAGCATATTTCAGTGCATCACCATTTTGTGCCACTGCAGCCATGACAACCTCTTTGTCCTTTTTCAACTCGTTGGAAGCATATTTCAGTGCATCACCATCCTGTGCCACTGCAACCAACACAATCTCTTTGTCCTTTTTCAATTCATAGGAAGCATCCTTCAGTGCATCACCATCCTGTGCTACTGCAGCCCTCATTTGTAACTTCTCAGGCAAAGTCCCCAGCATCTCAACCTTTTTACCCTTTAACCAATTGTATACATTGACGATATCCATGTCATTAAAGTTTTCCATGTCATTAAAGTTTTTTGAATTATAAATTTTTTCCCATGCATGTGTATTATTTTCTTTGGTTGATGACCATTCGAACCATTGGTTATTTTTGAAATACTCTTTCGCATCATTTTTTATCATTTCTTTCATGTTATCCGCATTAGCATTACACCAATCTTTGTATAATTCTAGCAGATGTTTAAATTGTTTAATATAAGAGTCGTCAACCATACTATGTTTAAATTCCGCCGATGCAAATGTCCGAAACATTTTATTGTAAAACGTCTATTCTTTTATAGTACCAAAAAATACATCTAAAAAAAGTTATTTTCTATTTTTTTAATTTATATATTTGTCATACACTCTTTAAACAACTCAATTGGTAATGGATATCCCTCTGTATAATAGAATCTATTTTTGATACGACATTTACGATACATACCAGATGCGACCATTTTATCAACAACCTCAACAGTTTTTTTAACATCTAAAAAAAAAATTCTAAATGGATTTTCAAACATGTATGCATAAACATCTACACCCTCCTGAGCAGCCCTATGTACACCTCCCAATGTACCCTTTTTATCATTCGATATAGTTTCAATAAAAAAATTCGTCTGGAATCCATTATCATCTCTACGCGCACGTGTCGAAACATCAAATTTGAGTTCTAGAGTTTGGTTCAATGCATTTATAAAGTCAGGTTCTTTACATCGACTTCCCATATTATTAGGCGACCATTCTGGACACATTTCTAAAAATTTCGCTTCTCCACGTTTACCAATTTCATTTTGTTCTTTGAATGTAAACATAATTACTAGCTATATTTGTCATATTAATTATAAATAAAATTATTCTATACATATATCATAAAAAATAAATGATATTGATATGACCATCTGCCAAAAGCTGTATTCGTCCAAATGCTGTATTTAAATTAAGTAATTGATATATATTAAAATGCGTAGGTTACGCATAGGGTTTAAAAAGGCACAATTGAAACGACTCATACAAAAACAAAAGATGAAAGAAAAAGAAAAAATAAAAAAAACTGGTTCTAATTTTCCCGTAGACATTAATAAAGTCAAAAATAATGATAAAACATTTCCATTTTTACTTTAATTATGAATAATAAAAGTAATTTTTATATAAATGACGTTTTTGTACGTACAGGCATGGATGCAGTTTTTACTGATGATTGACGTTCAAGTCTTGTAAATGCTGCGGAGCCACCACTAACAGACCTACGTGCCGATTGACTCATACACTCAAACGCAGCTTGTGACGCTTCCGGTGTGAAAGTCAATGACATATCTTCTTTAAATCCCATTTCATCACCTAACTCTTGCGCATCTCCAACATTTGCAGCCATGAAAATACACTCGACACTCTTTGGCAATGATAGTAAAGCATTTTTAACTGTTTTACTATTACATTCACTAGCATTATCAACCCCATCTGTCATTACAATAAGCACACCTGATTCTTCATCTTGCATATTTTTTTTTAATTTGGTAACTGCTGTCACAATTGTATCATATAAAGATGTAGTCCCGCGTGGTGTTAACCACTGTTCATCAATATCTACTGTCGAAATATCTTGTTCTTCCAATGGAATTTCCATTTCATTATCAAATGTATATAATGTCATTTTTGTATGATTCCCTGACGACAGTGCTATTGATTGTTGCTCTTGGACAAGTTTCTTTAATCCATTTAATGGTGTGCTTCCCATTGATTTCATTGAGCCTGAACGGTCCCATACACATACGATGTGTTTTTTTTTATTTTTTCTTATTTTTTTACTTGTCTTTTTGTCAGTTTGTACTTCTTTACGTTTGTGTGGTAAAGAAGGCTGTTTACTAATAGGTAATATAGCTGGTCCATGAATGCATATATCAGATTCTAAAACATTTTTGCGTGTGAATGGTGAACTATTGTATTCCAATACCCATTTTCTAATATTTGTTTCTTCATAGAATCGATGTCCATCTTTATAATTCTCACATTCTAGAAAAGCTATATTGCCTTTGATGGGTACCATTCCAATACTACAGATGTGTTTGTTATTTGTTTCATTGGATATTTGACGAATAATTTCAGTAACTATAGCACTAGTTTGTATAGTGGTACCATTGAAATAGGGTGAAATATCAAAATGACGTCCATGAAATACGATAAAACTATTTGTTGGCGAGCACTCGAAATCGGATACACCTTGTAAAAGAAGTGTGTCATCGATAATCAACTGCGCGAGTGCTGTAGAAGCTTGCAAAGACGGTTCGCCTGTCTCTGCTAATTGTTTGAGAATTTTGTATCTAAATGTCTTACCATTTTTTTTAAGAATAATCTCTATATAATGATTGACACTATTATGACTAATATTGCATGGTATAGCACCAATAATTTCTACATCATCTGCAACACAAATTGTATCACATATATGTTTACAAAGAGCCCTATCATCACCATTCATAGATATTTCCCATGGACATTCGTGAGATACAGATGGAGACAACATATTATTAATGATATTCATTTGTATTATAAATTAAATTTATATTATTTATATAACTTATTCTATACATAATGTTTAATTTATGCATATATCTGCGTTATTTAAGTCTAAAAATACAAATGACTACATAATTTTAGCTTTTTCAACAACACTTTGTTCTACCATCAGCGAAATATATCCCAATGACGTATATCCATACATGAATAAAATGAAAAATTTCATTATTAAGTCAGTTATTATGATTGCCATTTTGACAGTCAAATATGCAGAAATAAATATGATAACAATAGCAATGACATTATCCAACCACATAACATTATAACAATCTATCCACATAGGGTCAATAGGTTCTTTTTGCCACGATGACATAGCTAACTTTCCAATGACTGAATCCAACTCTACCAGACCATATTCAATGATAAAAGCACTAAGCTCAGGTACATTCATCCTTACCCAAAAAATGATTGGCCAAAAAATGAAAAACTCTTCCATTAAAGTGGGCAATGTCAAACTATTATTGTTTATATTTTCTGGCAAATATAAAGCACAATCTTGATATTTTTGTTGCAATTTCACAGAAACATTTAAAAGTGGTTGATTGTAATAAGTCGAATTGATATCATTATTTTTTTGCGCCATATTAATATTATCATTAATATCAATATTAATTTGCTGCCAAGGGTCTGCTATCGCACATGACAGACAAGTATCCTCAGAAGCATTAAGTGCCATATTTGGAAAAGATTTATAAAAACATCCAGGGTCCAACCGTGTGTGATACCATGCGTTAATATCCTCCATTAATGTATATGGTGTAAGTGGTGAACAATTGAGCATATATCCATATACTATATACAAATATAGAAATTGAACAATAATAGCAATAACCATAGTATTCGCTAACCAAATAAGTGGCAATACCGACCATGTAGTACTAGTTACAATGATTAATATAACAACAGCACATACTACAATAGCTGTATCAATTTTCTCAAGTCTTGATTCTTGAGTTGATGTCGAAACGAATATACTTTGTTCTAAATTACATTGACTGAATAGAATGTAATCATACATATAGAATAAACTATATCCAAAAAATGGAACATAACTTTCATTTGTAATGGCCACAAAATCCCCAGTCGCTGACAATATTTTCTCTACTTGATGAGATAAATTTTTTCGCCATGTTTCGTTAAAAAGATTGTAAGTTATACCACTACAAACATCGAACAGTTCGTTCCAGTCCTTTGCCACATACAATGACCATCTATTTTCATCTCTAGGTATTTCAATAATAGACGAAGATAACTTACTAAATTTTTTGTCCAAGAATTCACTGTTATACTTTGCCAAATTATCAAAATATCCAGAGACATTTTCTATAATATATGGAAATCCATTATTTACATCAGTGTAAAACCGTTTCATTCCATTAGCTTGTATAATCAAAGATTCGACTGCATTGTCAACAATATTACAATTGGTGCACCAGATGGGCGCAACGCCATTATTACCTCGTTCTTTACATGTTTTGATGGATGTTATTTTAGGAGCTCTTATTTTCCGATGATGACGTTTATTTGCCTTTCCAAGTTTATGCCATCCGCGTGAAATCTTTCTTTTTAAATGACCGAAAACTCTATCGGTGTGTGTGCCGCTGGATTCTGCTGTGCCTACTTTTAACCACCAATTATGTAAATGTGTATTAACATTGGACATAGCATCTGTTGCTCTGTATGCTTGTTCTGACATGTCTCGTATAGTCCATTCGTTATTAGTTGTTTCAACTACGTTTTTTAAACTACTGTATGCTTTCCAGGCTTGTGCAGCCTCACTTGGATTTGCATTGTTTTTATAATCTTCATCGAAATAACTAAGGCTGGTTTCTACGATATTCGTCAATTGTAATGTATTTAATAATTGTCCGCTGGAAAATGCGATGTTTTGTACTCCCCGTATATATAAGTCAGCATCAAGGCCGTTTTCTAAGAGAATGAGTCTAACTTTGTTCCAATTGTGTGAGTTTGTCATTGTGTAATGTTCTAAAATTATTTTTATTGCATGTATTGTATCAATGAGTACCATATATTTCCTCTTCCAATTGTAAAATATATCTTGTGGAAATTTTACAGAACCTAATATTGATTGTAATTCAATGCCTAGAAATTTTAATTCGACGCATTCTAACCATTTAGCTTTTTCTAATGGTCGTAATTCGTCATACTTATATTTAGCAACTTCTATCATAAAATGGTCACAAACTGTAGTACCATTCCATTCTAGAGTTTCTGCTATTTTCTGAGTAATATCTATTTCTTCTTCTAAACGTCTTCCACCATCATTACCCATTTGTAAACAAGTTTGGTCTTTCCATCCAAGTTTGACCCCAAAAACTGAAAGAGCCTTATCAATGGAACCCATGACTTTATTCATTAACTCACATACTGTTGACGCCATCATTTTTAATATAACGCCAAATCCTTCCTTTCCCTCACCATTTTTTGTGAAAAAATCGAAGAATTTGCCCAATATTGTCCACATTTTTTGAATCAATATTGTTTGTAATTTTGCCCATAATTTGAACATGTTATTAAACATTGGGCCAATAACTTCTACATTTCCTGTCAAAGCTGCTACCATTTGAAATACAACTTTAAGAACAAGAGCAAAAAGTTTCATTAATCCGTTTTTTAATTCTTTTCGTACCATTTTTAATATGTCAACTATACTTTGACATATTTGGCCAGAACCACTAGAAATTTCTTCTAAAAGTTCACCAGTTGTTTCCCAAAAATAACCAAATGCCCAGAAATATCCGTCGATTATTGTATCCACACCTGATTGAAATGTTTCAGTCATTGCTTCTTTGTTTAATTTGTCGAAATTCATGACTGTATCTGTTGCCATTTTTCCTAGTACCATTACTGTACGTGTATTTTGGATATATAGGACTTGTAAAATCATATTGACATATTTGGCAAATGCTTTCTTTAAACCTATGGACATATTTGGTATGATTCCGGCTATCATTGCTGCTATTGCTCCTTGTTGACGTTCGTAATCACACATTCGTGGAAGTGTGTTGAAATTAATATCGGCGAAATTGCCAGATAATACACTCATGCCATTGTGTATGAATTGACGGCCGATATTCATTGATAATCGTTTGGTGTTTCTTACATATAGACCCGCGGAACAGAAGAAATCATATCGACCCCATATACGACATCCTGGTTGTGACTCTGAATTTGATGAAGTTGTATCTACATTGTCTAATGAAGATATACTGACACTTTTGTATCTTTCTGATGCATCGCATGACCATTCCGCTTTTGTTGTTATGTTTTTACCAGATGATAGTGTAATGACTTTTGATGGTATGATTTGACATCCAAGTCCAGTGTTTGTGTATAAATCTTTTATGTGGTTTAATTTATTCTCTGCATTCATGAATTCGCCTGTAAATGATAGTGTTGGTGTATTGGCTATCAAATATGTTTTCTTTGCTCGTTGCTCTTGTTCGGTTGTTGATAATGTACCTGTGCCGGATATTGTATTCGCTACTCTGTCTGCTACATCACATGTTGGGTTGATTGGGCCTAGTGATACCATGTAATCTAGAGCATCCGCAAATGCGCCAGTGTTTTGAAATGTCCATTCTATTATCATTGAATTACACCAGTGCATGGATACTTCAGGGGATGTAAATCGTTTGTCCAGTAAATCGCCAACTTCTTGATTAGAGGCTGTGACATCTAAATCAGGGTATCGTGATATACAGCGACATTTGTGGGTTGGTTTTAATGGTTGTAGATAGGAACACATACAATCGGATTTGTCATTGCTTTTTTCGCAAATTTTGAGAGCTTTCGTTCCTGAACTTTTATAGGTTTTATCACCACAATTTGCCCATCGGCTATTTATCTGTTCTGTTTCGGATAGTGTTTCCCATTTCTTACCATTTGTTGTTAGACTCTCGTATTTTTTCTGAATTTGTAAACCATTCATACCATGTCCACAATTTACGGGGTAATTGAACCAATGACCGGTTATTATATCGCCCCAAGATAATGCAACGCGGGTCAATACTCGCATGGATTCTATTCCTGTACGTGTTAATGGTGGTAAAATGATTGGAAATTGTATGTATTTATTGACTATATTACCATTTGGTCCCTCTACATCTATACCTATTCCAGATTGAGGCTCGACAAAAGGTATAGAATCACCAATACCGGGTCCAAGAATACCATGAGACACATGCATAACTAAGGCATCTAATGGTGCAAAAACGTCAAAGTTTAATGATGGTTGGCCACACCATGGGTTATAATGTGGTTCATTCTCATTTAATGTTGAACCATAGTGAATATCACATTGGCATTTGCCTATATCTTGTGTCCAAATCCAACCCTTGTTATTATATCTGGTACTTGTTTCCAAAATGTTTGGTACTGTGTAATTATATGCCGTTGCTAATGCTCTCTCTTCACATGTATACACTTTTTCTCTGGCTATTGATGGACCTTCCCATCGTTGTAAAGTACGAAACATATCTTGTTCATTAGTAAATAAAGTTTTAATTACTAATTCGATTAATGCACCCCATACAATGAACAAAATATTTGATGAAGATATACCAGCATTGTATACAGAACATCCTACTGATTCATAAATGGGCACTATGCGATATTCGGCGACATCTCTTGCCCAATCACAACTTAATGTTAATGGTGCCGCATTTTTACTTAGAATTTTCATTGGTTCGGATGAGGTGACAAATGTTTTTACCATATATGTCATCCATTGGAGCAATATAGATAAAGCATAGGTTGACTTATGAAAATGAGAAAGTGTTTTACCCATTGACCACATTTCTACATCAAATGAACTTTGCTTTTCATTATCAAATATTGAAAATAAATGAATCGGTCCATTGAATACTACAGTTGTTATTGCGTGCCATAGTCCAACACCAGTATGAGCTGCAATTGTCAATGGACCTTCGAGTGGTACAGCTCCTATTGAAAAATCACTACTAATGATTTTTAGCATATTGTTCACACTTTTGAACAATATAGAGTCAAATGCCATTGCAGTTTCTAATAAAAAGCGTTCATATTTAAAATTAATCAAATATATGTCGGGCAGTTCTCCAAATAATAGACGGAATAAAGATTGAGCTATTCTTACACCGGTCTGGACAAAATTGTCAATAGCTGCGACTAGATGTGGCTCTCGTGTCACTATGAAAACAAGATTTATCACTACCTCGAAACGTGAACATGCGCAAACCAATACATCCTCCATTAATGATATCGCTTTCATTGTATGGTTGACAGGTAATGCTAATTCAAAATTGTTGTTCATAAAATTACCACCGGTTGCTGTGTTTGTAGAAGCAAAGCCAAAAAATCCAGCTAGAGATTCGGAAAATGTTTTGACTACTAATGATATCTCCTGTGTTGCCTCGAAAAATCGGCGGTGATTACATTTTAATAATATTGTGGCCCATGCTTGGAAAATTTGCCCGTGTAACACGATAAATGCATTGAATATTGGTGATGAAATCGCATATATTAGACGAAATATTTGAAGAAATGGGGTCACTAGGTTTTTTGTTAGTGGAACATATGTGCAAGTCCAGAAATCATCCATTATTGTTAGTATTGTGGAGTGGTAGTAGTGTAGGGTTAGAGTTATCATGCTGAAAAATATAAAGAATATTATCCATTTTGTGCGGGTGATTGTAATTGAAAGTATTTCGGTCGTAAGGTTTGTTACGCCTTTTAATGGGGAGATTATTATTGAAAGAAGGAGGCTTGACATTTGTAACACGAGTTGATTCAAATCACGACTTAGAGATGGGTCAGTCAGACCGTCAGTGTCGAAAAATGTGACTATTATAAATGAGAATATCATACTGCTCAATGATGTCAATAAGAGTATGAGTGAGTCATTCATTTATTATGTTAAATTATGGTAGACTATATACTACAGAACGATTAAATAAAATTACATTTTACTTATTTGGACTATTAATTGTTATGTATCTTTACTATTATGCTGAAATTTACAGCTGGTGCTATATGTGGTTGGGTTGCTGCGCGCTCTTTGTCTGGTGATGAAATTGTACCTCCTTCCACTGAAGAAATTGCCATTTTGGCTAAAAGGGCTACGGATTTTGTTACTAATGTTGCAGAGAAAATACAAAAACAGAATGTTGGAGATAATAA
>VMHT01090984.1_pt1 | contig 17894 bp, 26 predicted proteins | sample 4693611 | NCBI WGS metagenome assembly VMHT01 (sample SAMN12280063, study PRJNA550983) | marine metagenome | isolation source: seawater sampled from same location over 5 years 0.02-0.2 micron viral filtrate | place: USA: collected off the coast of southern California halfway between the port... ...
CTCATCTTTGGAGGCCCTCTTGTTTGCTTTCAAGAGGGCTATTCCTGTATTCTTTACTGAGCCTCAAGTTCCTTTCAAGTTAGACTTTCTCACTCCAGAGGATGACTATTCTTTGCTTGGGATTCCATCAAGCCCAGCTACACTAATAACAAACAACAAGCCAATGATAGTTGGTGCGTCAAAGCAAACGCTTTGGGATACTTTGTATTTCATCTTGTCTCTCAAGGGTCTGATACCGCTTTCTTCTTTTTGTCACACCCTCAGAGATTCAGATGACAAGCTGATAGCAAGCAACGCTTACAGTAAGATTGCTGACATTGAGTACGATCATTGTTATTACTTTGGTGATTACAATATTCAAGATCTTCTAGATATCGAAAAGGACTGTGATGACTACATTGTCTACGATTGGTTTGAGTGTCGGAGAGGTGGAGGTCATTCGTTTGACCTAATTACTTCCGATGACAATTTTTGTCATTCTACGTGGTTTTACTCAAGTGAAAGGAACAGAGTTCCCAAGTTTATCAAAGATATCTGTGTGGTGTCTGAAGTGACACGTAGTCAGTTAATGGACTTTGATTTCTCAGAGACAATGACCAAGTTTAATACAAGAAAGTTAATGAAAGAGTATATCAATCCAGACAAGCTACAAGTTGAATTATCACATCGCGAGAAGAAAAAGAAAAACTTGCCTACATTTTATCCAACTGATAAGGTGACCGTGTTGCCTGAGTGTTCTTTGCCTCTTGACAACAAAATACAAGAGTTCGAATATTATTTAGGTTTTATATGAGCCAAGTACATTTAGCTGGTATTGTTCCGTTAGCAAACTTTAAGACAGATATTGAACTGCCTTATCCTGCTGGTCTATTACCTGTACAAAACAAATGGACGCTTGTTCAGCAAGCCGTCCTTGAATGTGCTATGGCTGGCTGTAACACGATTTGGATCGTTGCCAATGATGATTTGGCTCCTGCCATCAAACATCAGGTTGGTGAGTGGATATACGATCCTGTTTATCTGTATAGGACAAAAAACCCCAAGTATTACGAGGACAACCGAAAAGAAATACCTATTTATTATGTTCCGATACATCCAAAGGACCGTGAAAAGCGGGACTCCTATGGTTGGTCGGTTCTTTATGGCATTCATTCTGCATGGAAAATATCTTGGTCTATATCGAAATGGTTGGAACCGCAAAAGTATTATATTTCATTTCCTTACGGAGTCTTCGATCATAATGAGATTAGAGAGCACAGGCTTGCCATAAAAGATACAAAGCGTAATGTTATCTTGAAACATAATAACCAAAGTGTTCAGGACGGCCTTCACGCATCTTTCACAATGACACCGGAGGATTTTAAGATATGTCGAAGATGGATAAACAAAAGAACAACAAGGGAATATTTACCCCCCAAACCAAACGAAAAGTACCCAACTCAAAGACTACCTTTACATCAAAGATGGACAGCTAGACACTTTGGGTTTGACGAAGTTTTTCATGAGTTGAATGTAGATAATTCTGTCATCGTAGAGCCTTCATGGTTCTACGATGTCTCTACATGGGAAGGTTACGAACAATTCGTAGCTTCAGGAAAGAAGCCGCAGTACCTCTCGTATCTGTTGACACAGAGCCGCAGACAGGCTAAGATGGGTGTGATGGAGGGCCTATGAGGGTCGGTGACTTGGTTACACATAAATTACTTGGTATCGGCTTGCTCCTTCAAATCGAGGAGCCTAACGCCTATGGCAATATTCATTGCTCAGTGTTTTGGTTTAGTGGGAAATGCAAAAGAAGCATTAAGCTTTCAAAAGTTGATCCACTAAAAAAAGGCTTTAAACGTCTAGACTATTGGAAGAGCAAACATGAAGGTCGGTGATTTGGTTCGATTTGCACCTAATTGCGAAAGGGCTTGGTATTTACCCAACGCAAAAGTTGGTATTGTCAAGGAAAAACACTCTACAGAACCATTAGTATCTGTCTTCTGGAAAGAAGACTTGACCACTGGTGAATTTGAAGATGATCTGGAGGTGATCCATGAAAGTCGGTGACTTGGTAACGGCAACCTTTACGGATTATAAAAGACAGGGTGTTATTCTGTCTCTTGTTGAGAAAACTGAATTACCTCGCTGGTTAACTGGTGGTAAACAAACATACATGGTTTATTGTGTCGATACTCCACGTAAAATACACGAACTAAGAGATATAGATATAGAACTACTATCGGAGACTAAATGAGAACAGAAAGTAAAATTAAATTTGTTGGACTGCACGCACATAGTGTGGCTGGTTCAATCTTCGATGCTATTGGATATCCCGATCAGCATATGGACTTTGCTTACGATAACGGCTGTGAGGCTCTCGCTCTTACTGATCATGGCAACATGAATGGCATGGCATATCAGGTTCTTCATGCTAAGAAGATGAAGAAGGCAGGGAAAGACTTCAAGCCTATTTTTGGCTGTGAGGCTTACTTCATCCCGTCTATCTCAGAGTGGCGAGAAGAATACGAACAAGCCATGAAGGATAAGAAGAAGGCCCGTCGTGCAAAGAAAGACAGCGCCTCTGCTTCTACCGTTGAGGACGAGGGCGCTTCTAAGAAGAGCCAAGATGTTCTTCGCCGTCGTAGACATCTTGTCTTACTCGCTCAGAACCAAACAGGTCTGAGTAATATCTTTAAGCTTATCACTGAGTCATATAAGCCTGAGAATTTCTATCGGTATCCTCGTATCGACTATGCTCTACTAGAGAAGTATGGAGAAGGTATTATCGCCTCCTCTGCTTGCCTTGGTGGCGTGTATGCCGGTTGTTACTGGGAGAACCATGAGGAAGGACCCGAAGCTATCAGAGAGGCTATGAGAGCCGTTACAAGGCGTATGATTTCTATCTTTGGAGATAGATGGTACGGTGAGTTGCAGTGGAACAACGTCCCACAACAGCACGAACTCAACAAGTATATTCTTGAAATGAGAGAAGAGTTTGGTATCAATATTGTATCAACTGCTGACTCTCACTATCCGAACCCTGATGCCTGGAAAGACCGAGAGCTATACAAGCGTCTTGGCTGGCTAGGCAAGAAGCCTGATTGGGCAGATGGCAGCGAACTCCCCGAGGGTGTCGAGGAGATTGGATACGAACTGTATCCAAAGAACGGCGACCAAATGTGGCAAAGCTACAAGGAGTATAGCAAAGAGTGTGGTGCAACTTATGATGAGGCATTAGTGCTTCAATCTATTGAGGAAAGTCATCGTATTGCTTTCGATAGAATCGAAAGCTTTATGCCAGACAACTCCGTCAAGCTTCCTAACTTTGTTGTACCAGATGGTATGACAGCAGACCAAGCACTTATTCGTCAATGTGTTCAAGGTATGAAGGCAAAGGGTTTTGCTGAGAATCAAGAATACATTGAAAGACTGAAGCACGAGATAGAAGTTATATCTGGTCGTGGCTTCTCAAAATACTTCCTAACAATGAAAGCTATCAGTGACATAGCTAATGATATGATGTTGACAGGTACAGGCCGTGGCTCTGCTGCTGGCTCACTTGTTGCTTACGTCTTGGAGATTACACAAATTGATCCAATTAAATACGGTCTACTCTTCTCTCGGTTTCTACGGTCTGATGCTACCGACTATCCTGATATTGATTACGATGTGTCTGATTCCATGGGACTCAAAGAGAAGCTGGTCGAGCTTTGGGGTGACGATTGTGTTGCTCCTATCTCTAACTGGAATACTCTACAGCTTCGCTCACTCATTAAAGATATCTCCAAGTTCTATGGAATCCCATTTACAGAGGTAAACAATGTTACTTCTGTTATGATGGCCGAGGCCACACCAAAGGCCAAAGCTAAGCTTGGTATGAAGGCAGGCATGTATGTTCCAAACTGGGAAGAGACACTAGAGTTTTCAGAGACTCTACAAAACTTCCTTGAGGAATACCCACAGGTCGAAGCTCACGTCAAGGGTCTGGTTGGTCAGGTTAGGTCGTGTTCTCGACATGCCGGTGGTGTTGTTATTGCTGAAGGTCTAGACAAGAACATGCCGCTGATTAACAGTGGTGGTGTTATGCAATCACCTTGGGCAGAAGGCCAGAACGTCAGGCACCTTGAACCTATGGGATTCATTAAGTTCGACTTGCTTGGTCTTGCCACCTTGGCAATGTTTGAGACAGCTATCTACCACATTCTCAAGAGACACAAGGGAATCGAGAACCCATCATTTGAACAGATTAAGCAATTCTATGATAGTGAGATGCATCCCGATGTTATTGATCTTGATGACCAGAATGTTTATGAGAATGTCTTTCATAAAGGCAAGTGGGCTGGTGTATTCCAGTTCACAAGCCCTGGGGCACAGCAGTTCACAAAGCAAGTAAAGCCAAGAAATATCATTGATATCTCTTCCATTACTTCTATCTATCGACCCGGCCCGCTATCAGCGAATGTCCATGAAGAGTTTGTTGAGGCCAAGGAAAGCCCGCAGTATATCAAGTATCTCACAGACGAGGTTCGTGATATCACTGAGGAAACCTTTGGCTTCCTAATCTTTCAGGAGCAGATTGCTAAGATTGCTCACTCTCTTGGTAAAGATCTAACTCTTGATGAAGGCAACTTGCTTCGCAAGGTTCTTACCAAGAAGGGGACTGGCAAAGGCCACGAAGTCAAGGAAGGTATTCACAAGAAGTTTATAGCTGGCTGTAAGGACAAGGGTATCCAAGAAAGCAAGTGTCAGGCTCTATGGGATAAGTTTGAGTTCTTCTCAGGCTATGGTTTCAATAAGTCTCACGCCGTTTGTTATTCAATTATCTCATATCAGTGTGCTTGGCTTCTGACTTATTACGAGCCAGAATGGCTTGCTGCTTTCCTTGATAAGGAGCCCGAGAAGAGAAAGGAGACTGCAATCTCTCTTGCCAAGTCTTTTGGATATAACATTGCTCCGCTTGACATAAACAAGTCTGGTAGAGTGTGGGAGATATCCGAAGACAGCAAGACTCTTATCCAGCCCCTCACAGACGTTAAGGGTTTTGGTGACTCTGCACTTATACAGGTTACCAATAATCGTCCTTTCCTTAACGCAGAAGATCTTCTCTTCAGAGAAGAGGTTGTTTACTCCAAACTGAACAAGAGGTGTCTTGATGCTTTGTGTCGGGCAGGTGCTCTTGATAATCTAGTTGACAATCAATTTACAGGACGTAAACACTTCTGGTCTGCCTGTATCGTTGATAGACCAAAGACAAAGGCAGCACTTCGCAGGAATATAGAGAAGTATAAGGATGAGGGTGACTTTTCTGAGGAAGAGATTATCGAGTTCAAGACAAAGCTGACTGGAGTTTATCCTCTCAACCTTGTCATCAGTCCCCAAACGGTTATAGATCTAGGCGAGAAGGGAATCCCCCCTGTCTCTGAGTTCGACGCTCTTGTTCCTGTTTGTTGGTTTGTTGTGAAGCAGATCAACGAGAAGAAGACAAGAACAGATAAGTTGTATTGGGAAGTGGTTGTCACTGACTCTAACAACAAGGACAATAAGATTAAGTGTTGGGGTATTAGACCGACAGATAAGCTCTTGACAAACAGAGCTTACATGGCTAGACTGCAACATGACAAGTGGGGATTCTCCACTCGTTCGATAAGCAGAAGCTTCAGACTACTAGGATAAGGAGGAAGTATGAAGAAGAAGACACATAAGTCAGCACCGAAGAAGAAGACCACGATCGGGAACAGCCCACTAACAAAACATAAGAATCCTGGGGCCCATGGTGGAAATAAGGGGTATAAGAAGAAGTACCGAGGACAAGGTAAGGGTTGACCTTGAGCCCAAAAGCTATTTATAGCTGGAGGGCTTCACCTTGTTTGTTTCTGATTTAGTGAAGTGGAAACGCGCTCTTAATGAAATAAAATTCAAGCACGAAGAGCTTGAATTGGTCAAAGAGTTAGCAATCGGCTCAGCATCAGAGTTTCAACTCTTCCTTGAAGAGTATTGCAAAAACAATGGTACAAACTTAAGCTCTCTTACATCAAAACAAAAGTTAAACAAAATTAAGCCGAAACAAGGTTCTGAAAACAAACAGATCAGCGAGGATGAAACAGCTAACGAAAATTTAGGAATGGTTATCGCTCCCCAGCTTGGAAATAAGCAACAAAATGCAAAGCCATTGGAAGAACACGAGACAAAAGATAAAGATGAAATGAAAGTAATCTTTACCAAATTGTTTCGTAAGTTAGCTCTCAACCTTCACCCTGATCGGATTCAAGGATTATCAGAACAAGAAAGAAGCGAGAGAATAGATTTATTTAAGAAAGCTAAGCTGGCATTAGATAATGAAGATTATTTCTTGTTAATAGAAATGTCAGATAGGTTTAAAATCAGGAACCCAAAAAACTACAAGCAGCAGACCAAATGGATGAAGAAGAAGATAAAGAATCTTAATGTAGATATCTCAAATGAAAAGAGAACATACAACTTTATGTTTGGTAACTGTGATACAATAGAAGAGAAAGAACAATTGATAAAAAACTTTCTCTTACAAATATTCAATATTAGGAGTTGAAATTGATAGTAGATGCAGTCCTCGGCCTTCAATATGGTGATGAAGGCAAGGGAAAGATATCTCATGCTCTTTTAGAGAAGGGCGATTACGATCTTTGTATTAGATTCAATGGAGGCTGTAATGCCGGCCATACAATCTACCACAATGGAAAGAAGTTCGTAACTCACCACATTCCAGCAGGCGTTTTCTTTGGTGTCCGAAGCATCATCGGCAACGGTTGTGTAGTTGATCTTTTCAAGTTCCTTGATGAGTTGGCCTATCTGTCAGAGAATACAGACTTGCCAGTCGGGGATCTAGTAAAGGTTGCACATAATGCTCACATCATTACACAAGAGCATCGTGACGAGGAAAGGGAAGAGTCTACCATCGGAACCACAAAGACTGGGAATGGCCCAGCATACAGAGATAAGCATGGTAGAAAAGGTGTAAGAGCATTTGATATCCCAGCTTTGAAGAGTTTTTTGGTTGATATGCATACCGAGTTGTATAACAAGCCGAACAACAAGATCCTTATGGAGGGTGCTCAAGGTTTTTACCTCGATGTAGATTGGGGTAACTACCCATATGTGACTTCTTGTAATACAGGAATCTCAGCAGTAATCCAGAACGGAATCCCGCCAGCAGCGATTAGAAATGTTTATGGTGTTATCAAACCTTACGAAACTTATGTTGGTGCATATCCTTTCCAAGGACCAGAACCCGAACTAGAAATGCTACAGAAGCAAGGCCAAGAGTTTGGCGCAACAACTGGCAGGAAGAGGCAGTGCAATTGGCTTCATCCTACCATGTTGAAGAGAGCTATGGATATGAATGGCGTCACGCATTTGATTGTCAACAAGATGGATATCATGGCAGAAGTCGGACAATGGAGAACTCGCTTAAACTCTTTTTATAATGAAAAAGAGTTTAAAGAACACATTCGACAGATTGCTGGTGACCGTTGGATTGCATTTTCATACTCGCCTGAAACTATTTGACGCCCACTCCAGACGGGCTATACTGTCTGGGTGAGGAGGCACCATGCCAATGAGATACGGGTACGCATGTATCAACATGGAACTATCGTACCCAAGAAAGTTTGACAAGCCGAGAGGAACCAAGAAGGTTACTATGTCTCGCGGCATGATTCGTAGAACATTTGATGCTAAGGGCATTGCCTATGCATCCGAACTTGCACTACAAAATGTGCGAGACTTCCTGCCCATTCTTAAGTGGAATGTGGCCAACGATATTCACTTCTTCAGAGTGACATCTAATGTATTTCCGTGGGCCTCAGAGTATGAAATCCAAGACCTACCGGATTATGAAGAGATTGAGAAACTATGTAAAGAGACAGGCGAATACGCCAAAGAACATAATATCAGGATCACCTCTCATCCAGGGCCATTCAATAAACTGGCATCACCAAATGAGAGAGTTGTAAAAAACACGACAAGAGACCTTGATATCCATGGTGAGTTTTTCGATATGATTGGCTTGCCAAGAACCCCCGAAGCAAAGATCAATATCCATGTAGGAGCAGCCTATGGCGACAAGAAGACAGCGTTGTCTACGTTCTGTAGAAACTTCGATAAACTTCCTACTCGGGTCAAGTCGAGGCTCACAGTTGAGAATGACGATGGAAAATCACTATACACGACTAAAGAGCTTTATGAGGGGGTTTTTGTTCATGTTGGTTGCCCTATTGTTTTTGACTATCATCACCATTCGCTCCATCCTGGACAAGAGACAGAGAAGGAAGCGCTGGAGATAGCAGTAAGCACATGGGGTAATATCAAGCCTGTTGTACATTATTCGGAGAGTAGAAGTGAAGAACAGAATAACCCAAAGATTAAGCCGTGCGCTCATTCGGACCTTGTTGTTGGTCCCGTTAGCGATTACGGTTTTGATCTAGACGTAATGATTGAAGCCAAGCATAAAGAATTGGCACTAAAGAACCTCAGAGGCTACTAGAAAAAAGTTGCCAGTTCCTCTGAGCACGTTATATTACCAGCATAACAAGGAGACATACTATGGCTGATACAAGCACCAGTGAGAAGATGCGCTACATGAAGGAATACATTCGCCAATTCCATGAGATTGAGGAGGCTATGGAGCCACTCAAGGCTCAGCGCACCGAGCTTCGTAAGGAGTTCAAAGCTAACGGTTGGCTTACAACCGAGGAGGTCCGCTCTGCTGTCAAGGCTTATCGGATTCTAAAGATGAAGGGCGATATGGATGAGATCTATGATGCATATACTAGCATCACCGGTCTTGCGAGAGAAGAGGACTCAGATGATAATTGAGTACTTTCGGTGTAATGACAACGCCGAGACACCAGTAAGGTCAAACCCTTCGGATGCCGGCCTTGATGTATTTGCTTGCCTACCAGAATCGGTGCAGCTTTCCCCAGGAGGCTCTACTTTGATCCCACTAGGATTGAAGTTTGGAGTGCCACATGGATTTATGCTGCAGGTTATGAACAGGTCAAGCATTGCATCAAAGCGTAGTCTGATTGTCGGGGCTCACGTCATCGACTCAGGCTACAATGGTGAAGTATTCATCAATCTTCACAATGTTGGAGGGTCGGTACAGACCATCAAGCATGGACAGAAGATTGCTCAGTTGGTTATGATTCCCGTCGTTCCGTTCAGACCAACTGAGGTTCTTGAAGACACCTTATATGAGGATGGTATTACTATTTCGAATAGAGGTGATGGGGCGCTTGGGAGTACCGGTGGATAAGGACACGACCAAACTTATGTTTAGTTCTCAGTCTAATGACTGGGCCACTCCACAGGACTTCTTCGATAAGTTGAATGGTGCATATGGACCATTTACTTTGGATGCCGCTGCGTCGGCAGATAATTACAAGGTATCTAATTACTTTGATATTTCTGCCGACGCTCTTACCCAAGATTGGGCTGGCAACACTGTATTCCTTAACCCTCCATACGGCAGGGAACTTAAGGATTGGGTTGCTAAGGCTTATCATGAGGGTCAGAAGGAAGGGACAAAAGTGGTTATGTTGATTCCTGCTCGTACAGATACCAAATATTGGCATGAGTTTGTTATGAAGGCAGACGAGATTAGATTTGTAAAGGGACGACTTAAGTTTGGTGAAGGTACCAACTCGGCACCTTTCCCTTCTGCTGTCGTAATCTTCAAGCAGTCAGCATACCCAGCACCAAGAATCTGCGGGATGGATAGATGAGTATGACCAAAGAACCATGGCAACAAGAGCATCCGAATTATGAAGGATGGTTGGCAGAATACGGCGGCAAGGTATGGGGAGAGACAGGAGAGATCCTGCACCCCCCTACCGAAGAAGGTAAAGCAGCAGCAGAGTACGAGGCGCAAGAGTTTCAAGACTATTACGCCTCAAAGACAGATGATGAAGACTACATACAAGAGCTTTACTCGTTCGCTCAAGCGGTCGAGCTAGGCAATACAGCGGAATTCGGCTTCGCTATGTGTGACTGCTGCGACTGGGGCTATGGACTTATAGAGAGGCCAACATGAACAGAGCACAAAGAAGAGCACTAAAGAAAAAGAAAGGCCAAGCAACCTTAGAGGAAGACCAGTTCCTTTTTCATTTAATGCCCGACTCTTGTTCTAGTTGTGACATACCATTTGATAAGAAGGACAAACAGCAGGCCCTTACTTGGTCTGTTGTAGTGCGCAAGGCAGACAAGAGGGTTTCTCTGTTCTGCCCAACATGTATTCAAAAAACAAGAGAGGCAATAGATGGAACCAGCGAAGGGCCCAGCGAAAGCGATGGCTGAAAGATACAAGAGAATTGAAAGAATCACAGGACAAAAGATTCTGGAGACGAAGAAAGAACTAGAAGACTTGGCCCGTTGGGAGGCACAGTCTTCGTGGCAACGAGAGTCTGAACATGTTGACCACCCCGATCACTACAATCAAGGTAAATTTGAAGTCATTGAAGTGATTGAAGATTGGGATCTTGGCTTTGCAGCAGGCAATGCTGTGAAGTATATTGCTCGATACAAGTACAAGGCAAAACCAGTAGAGGATCTTAAGAAGGCTCGCTGGTATATTGATCGTTTGATTCAACAGCTTGAGGAAGAAGATGGTTGAAAGATTAGCAAGACACTCACTGGATAAGCTTTTATCTGGCGAATATAATTTGAACAAACCTGTTGTAGTAAAATGCTACAGCAATGGTTGTCATCTTTGTCACGCTCTCAAGCCACACTTTGAGAGTCTTGCATCTTCTGTAGATGATGTCAGATTCTTTGCGTTTAATATGGAAGACGGCGAAGGCCTTGAAAGTAAGTATAACTTTGAAGGAGTCCCCACGCTTATCCTGATAAAGGAAGGTAAGGTAACGACTATGCCCGAGCCCGATAAACCACACCCAACGCACTGGTATCATCTAAACGAAGTCAAGAGATTCATCAGAGGTTAGTATGGCTGATGAATACGACTACGGAAAAGAAACTAAGACAATAGTTTTTGAAGATAACGATCACCGTCATGCTAAGTTTTTTATTAAACTTCGGTATGACGGTTTTCGTCAATCTGAGTTCTTCAGACAAATCATTAGCTCTTATATAGATGGTGATGAGTTGTTTATGGAGTATCTTGACTCTATCAAACCACAGGCCAAAGCAAAGGTGAAGAAGTCAAAGAAGCAGAGAGACGAAGGAAATAAACTAAAGAACGATTTGGGCTTGACAGACAACGAAGTTGAGGATATATTTGATTTGATTCAACAGGAGTACCCAGATTTATGAAAGACGGTTTATTAAAATGTTCTCGCCACCACCTAAAGTGTAAAGAGGCCTGCGAGAATTCTACATGTAGATATTGGATTTCTTATGAAGATGAGCAGAATTGTTCTTTAATATCTATTTATGAAAACGGTCCAATGACTTTGAGAGATATAGCAGAGAGAATGGGAGTATCATTCGCCAGAGTAAAACAGATACAAGATTCTGCTTTACGAAAGCTTAAGGCAAATCCTGCACTTTCTTCTTTCAAATTCTAGTCTTTATAAAAACACACCACTATTTATTATGTATTTTAAGGAGTCCAATACAAATGGCTAAGAAAACCCTACTCACCGAAGGTGAATTTAAGAAGTTCATGAAGCTCGCTCGCCTTGAACCCCTCGCTGCTGAAAAGATCTCTGAGATGTATGGCTCAGGTCGTGCCGGTATGAGAGATGATAAGCCGGGGATGAGAGACAAAGAGGAAGAGGAAGAAGACGAACCAGGAATGAGAGAGCCTGTCATGAGAGAAGAAGAGGAAGATCTTGCTGAAGATCTTGCTGCTCTCTTTGAAGAAGAAGATGAAATGCCAGACATGGGTGATGAAGAAGAGACCGCTATGGAGCCAGTTGATGACGAGCCAATGCCTGATGTTGAAATGACTGACGATGACATGGGTGGTGCCGATATGGGCGACCTTCGCGGACAGATTGAAGATGCCCTTGAGAACCTTCTTGGCCTTATTGATCAGGGTCTAGACAAGGCAGACATGGGCGACGTTATGGATGTTGAAGCCGATGATGAAGGTGACGAAGGAATGGGGGGCATTGAAGGGGGTGATGCCGAAATGGATGCTTCCCCACCCGCACCAGAAGGCGGTATGGATGACGAAGAGCTAATGGAAACTGTTGCTCGCCGTGTTGCACGCCGCCTCCAGAGAGAATCTAAGGTTGACGCTAAGTCAGACCTTATTGCCGAGCGCATCATGAAGAGACTTAAGAATTTTTGATCGCTTGACTTCACGGCTAGACATGCTATAATAACCATCAGAAACCCTGGTGGTTATTTTTTTATGGAGTTAATTTGGATAAGTATCAAATATTTTTTGCTGTCTCTTCTTTATTGTCTTTTGGTCTTGGATACTTTACGTGTCGTGCAAACTACTTTTTCACTTCAGTGAAGGTTTCTGTTGTTCTTGTTAGACTGGCGCAGGTTGTTTCTTTAACCTTGCTTGCCACCGGTTCAGAGAATTACTTTGCATCAAGAACATACAGAATACAGAGCATGAGAAAGGCCGAAGTGCCTGAGAAGCAGATAAAAGAGTTTGACAAACTCTTTATGAACGAATATGAGTTGTACAAAGAAAAGTCTATCAGCCAACTCATCGAAGCACATAAAGGTGTGTTCGACCAACTAGTTACATTTAACAACTGGAGAACGGCGATGGCTTTCCTCCAGAAACACAAAAACACAGCATTCAAAATTCTAAGGAGTAATAATGATTAAGAGAATCAAGAAGGCAATTAAGTCAATTATTGACGAGTCAGAGAAGAAGGAAGAGGCAAAGCCAAACGAAGAAGGCGAAACTGCTAAGAAGCCAGCTAAGATGGAAATGCTCTTTCTTGACCCTGCTGCCCTTGGTGGTGTAGAGAAGCCTGAGCCTGACTTACGAGTCATGGGCCTATTCTCAGAAGTGGAGCAAGAGAAGATTGCGGAACTTGTACACGCCCTTCTTTACATGAACGAAATGAACAAGCTTACAGAGAAGAAGAAGGATAGAAAGCCAATCGATTTCTACCTATGTACCTACGGTGGCTCCGCAGATGATATGTTCGCTCTTTATGATGTTATCAACATTGTGAAGGAAGATACAGAAGTACACACAATTGGTGTTGGTAAGGTTATGTCTGCCGGTGTTCTTCTCTTAGCTTCAGGAACCAAAGGAAAGCGCAAGATTGGTCGTAACTGCAGAGTTATGATTCACAACGTGGCCGGTGGTAGCTTTGGCATCCTTCCAAACATGTCTAACGAGCTTGAAGCAATCAAGGGAATTCAGGAAGCATATGTTGATGCTCTTGTTGAGAACTCAAAGCTCACAAAAAAGAAGCTAACAAAAATGCTATCGGAGAAGGTAAACATCTATTTAGATGCAGAGGAAGCAGTTAAGCTAGGAATTGCTGATATTATTATATAAAAAGAGGTTTATTTATGTCTGATTTAGAGAAGACTATAGAAGAAGAATATCTGATTAATGATGTTCTCAAGTTGATTATGGAAGCTGTTGACAGCGATATGTCAGAAGAAGAGGCCAAACGCTTTTATAAGGTGGCTTTCGAAAAGTTGTTTCGTGAGCCATCGCAGAACGACTTGACAGAACAAAACTTCGAGAAATTTAAAAGAGCCTTTGGGTTTGGCGAACTTGAGCGGAGCGAAGACAGGATCGCCAAAGTTCAGAGAGCTTTTGAAGGCGCTTTGGAGATGGAACAAGTAAGAAGCGTGGCCGATATCTCTAAAGTTTTGACACAACTTGAAACGATGACAATGTTTTATAACATTGTCAATAGTCCTAATGCCTCTTCGGCTGGTTTTGTCATGGAATATTTGTTTTCTCTTTTGGTGGTTGGACAGCCACCAACAGGAAATCCCATACCAGACGTTGTTGTTAAAGACGCCGATGGTTTGATAAAGCTATATTCGCTAAAAACTTATACTGAAACATCATCAAGATTTGGTGGTAGCTTTACTAATCTAATGAAAATGTTTAAAGGAACAGATAAAAATGTTTCAGGCTCTGAAAGAGTTGGCTCTGTTGTTTATGTTACATTCTTAAAGCAAAAATCTAAAACTAAAGGAGAGACAGATGTGCAGTCTCTTAGAGTCCTTGAGTCTAGAATGCATCTAGGTGAATCAGACCCCGCTAACAATGTTTATAATGTGTTTGAGTTTGTAGATATTGCTAAGCTTTTTAGAAAGCCACAAGATGCTTCTTATGATGATTTACTTCAAAACGTACTTGTGCCTGCTTCAATAAGGGCCCATAATGGCGATTTTACTGAACTTGACCAAGCACTGGATGACTACCAGAGGTTTGGGGCTAAACAATTCTCTGTCTTGTTTAAGAAGAAAATGAAAGAAGTGGCAAGACTAAATATTTCTAGAAAAGCAATTACTCAACTAATCTTGAAGAACTCTTCTGAGTTAAAAGGCACTATATCTGAAACCTATGAAGAGTTGGATAGACTAAACTCAGCAATTGAGAACTTTTTCAGAAGCGGCCAACCAGGGGCAGGAGAGGTGGCTCGTCAAGCGTCTAAAAACCTTTCCATCCTAACACAAGACTTTACAAAACTAAAAGAATAGCTTGACACCTGATTTAAACTGGTTATATTGACTCAACGAACGGAGTAGATATGAGTCGTGCATTTGATAACAAGGCTTCCCTTCAAGAAAAGATTCTGAGGGGAGCGAACGTATTGGCAGATAATGTTGCCTCTACGCTTGGCCCGAAGGGCCAGAACGTCCTTCTTCAAGAAAAGGACAAGCAGCCATTCATTACAAAGGATGGCGTAACTGTAGCAGCTTTCGTAGAGATGGAAGACCCTTTTGAAAACGCGGGTGCCCAAATCATCAGACAGGCTGCGGTAAACACAAACAACGAAGCAGGCGATGGAACAACAACTTCCACCGTTCTTGCCCGTGCTATTCTCATGGAAAGTCAAAGGCATCTTGCTGCTGGTCTTTCACCTGTAGAATTACAGAGAGGTATTCATCTCGCTGTTAACGAGGTAGTTGAGAATCTTAAGGAAATGGTAGAGCCGGTTAGGTCTATTGACGACATTGAACACATCGCTACTATCTCTGCAAACAACGATTCCAAGATTGGTAAGTTGATTGCTTTGGCCGTTGATAAGGTCGGCCAGGATGGTTCCATTACCATCGAAGAAGGAAGGTCCTTAGAGACCTCTATAGACCTCACAGAAGGCTTCCGCTTCCAGGCAGGGTTCTGTGCCTCTGCGTTTATTACCGACGAGAGACGGGCCACTATGAACTACGATGAGCCTCTTTTCTTAGTGACTGACCATAAGATTACACAGGTCGAAGAGATTTATCCAATCCTTGAAATGATCGCCAGAGAGTCTCGTCCTCTTATTATTGTTGCTGAGGAGATAGAGGGACAAGCTCTTGCTGCCCTTATCACAAATGCTGTAAGAGGAACGCTGAAGGTTGCAGCTATTCGTGCTCCTTTTTATGGAGAAGAGCGAGAGAACTTTCTTTCCGACCTTGCGTTGTCAACAGGAGCAGCTTTCATTACTCGCGAGAGTGGTATGAAGCTACAAGAGACTCCTTTCTCTGCGCTTGGTACTGCTGTATCCATTGAGAGCAATCGCACCTCAACAATCATTGTCGGTGGTAGTTGTGACGGCGAACGCATCAACAACCGCATTGAATCTCTTAAGGAAGAGATCAAGGCAAATGATGACATCCGTGAGTGCGAACTTATACAAGGAAGAATTGTTAGGCTTTCATCCGGTGTCGCTGTTATTCGTGTTGGTGGTCTGACCCAAGTTGAGATGACTGAGGCAAAGCATAGAATTGAAGACGCTCTTGAGGCTGTTCGTTCTGCTCAAGACGAAGGAATTATCATTGGTGGTGGTGTGGCACTCCTTAAAGCATCAAGACAGATTGCTGTAACTACAAGATTTAAAGACCAAGCAATTGGAGCACACATCGTGCAACAAGCTTGTGAGGCCCCATTCCGGCAGATGGCTTTTAACGCCGGACAGAGTGGCGATATCCTTGTTAATCTCGTTCTTAACGACTCAGAGGGCAGAGGCTGGGATTTCCGCAACGGACACTTGACAGACCACATGAAGGCTGGTATCTTAGATCCGGTCAAGGTAACCAGAATTGCATTGCAGAATGCAGCCAGTTGCGCTGGAACCTTGATTACAACTAACTATGGAATTATACAAACATGACAAAAGGTGATTTATGCCACATCCCGCAGGGCACAATCTTAATAAATGAAGATACAACAAACTTTTTAAAACCAGAAAAGCCAACTACTGGTGTCTTTATTGAAGATGCTGTGGACAACAGATCTTGCTGTATTCATGTTGCCGGCCAGAGATGGCTGGCGAGCAAGAAGGATATTTACCCGATCAAGGAGAGCGAAAATGGTGAAACTAATAAAAATAGTCAATCCTCACGGCACTAAGGTAGAAAGCCTGACCGAGGTTTATGTAAATCCAGAGCATGTTAGCTATATAGTTGAAGATGAGCAGATGACCAATCTAGCTAATCAAGGCCTTATCTTTGAAGGACTTCATCCAAATCATAAGTTTACTAAGATTATAGTTGATACTGGTGGAAGGACAGAATACTTTACCGTGATTGGCGGTGTTAGCGAAATTGCTAACAAATTAAAAAATTCTAAACAGTTATTGAGGGGATAATGTCACAAAGAGTCAATATACAATATTCAGTTGAAATAGAAAATCTACAGGAGACCGTTGATTATCTCTACACTAAAGTATTAACTAGAATGGATCGGCTTAATCAAAATATGACAGAAACAACGTCATTTCTTGATTTAGAATTGATTGAGGAGATAGATCAGATTAGACTTGAGCTTGCACAAGTAGACACGCAGTTGTCAGATATAGACAATATTGTTAAGGGATACCTGAAGTTCAAGATGCAAGATAAAGGTGATATTTTACAGGAAACATTAGATGAATTACAGGTCAATTATCAGCCCCCTGAACAAGACGAATAAGATCTATGTAGAGCCGCACAAGCTCAATTTGTCATATAGAAAGGTGTATAATGTTTTTGGTGATAATGATTTAGATTTTACATTACAACTTCTATCAAAGAAGGTAATGGCTGAAGCTGTAATATATTCCCAAAATAATCTATATTACAATTTTTGGCAAACGATGAAAGATGTTGGTGTAGATGAGTTTTGTGAGTTTTTCATATCACAACTACCTGCGTATGTTGATATGCCCCATCAAGTTTTACTAAACGAAATGGCACAACTAGGGACTTCTTCCTCTTTGGTTTCTTTCTTTCTTTTGGCTACGGCATCAGAAGACGGCACCCCTTTTGGAGTGCCAAAAAGCCTAACAAAAGAAAGACTGGCACTCTCAGCGATTCAGTTAAAAAAAACAAAAAAGTTTATGGAAAGATTAAGTTTTCAAGAAACAACAGATGAATCGGGTATCTATTTATGTTTGAATGAAATACAAAGAAATTTTTCTAATAGAGATAGAGACACCTTGTCTTTCAGAATAGAAGATCTGCCCAGCACAGAAAATAACCTAGTGTTGTCTAATCTAGAATTCAAGAATTCAGTGGAAAAACTAGACAAATTTCAAAACAAATTTTATACAAATGCGTAGTCTTTTAATTGCAACAATACTGTTCTCCATAGGTTTGATCGTAACATGGTTTACATCATATTCTCAGTTTGTTTTTGAATGGGCAAAAACAAACACATTTTTATTAACGTGTTTGCTAGCGATTCCCGGTACATTATGTTTTGTTTATGGTATAAGATATGCATTTGAATTTTTTAATAACGGATGGGGTCCTAGATTCTATGTATTCTCTCTATCCTTTCT
>VMHT01075967.1_pt1 | contig 17893 bp, 11 predicted proteins | sample 4693611 | NCBI WGS metagenome assembly VMHT01 (sample SAMN12280063, study PRJNA550983) | marine metagenome | isolation source: seawater sampled from same location over 5 years 0.02-0.2 micron viral filtrate | place: USA: collected off the coast of southern California halfway between the port... ...
AATTTAAATATTTTAAAAAACAGATTTTTGGTTTTGTGGGTATTGGTTCAGCACCTGAATTTCTTGAAAGGTTGATGTGGAAAAAATTTACTAAAAAAATGAAAAAAGAAATTAAAACAAAGGGTATAATTACAATAAGACATGGTCAGTCAAGTTTTAAAAATAAACTAAATGAATATCCAATAACGTATCAACTGATAAAAGATGGAAGAAAAAATAAAGTCTTATCAAAAAAAATAAGATCAGAGATAAAAGTATCTATGATTCATGGCGGCAAAGATGAGGTTGTACCAGTGTCTTTTTCCAGAAAATCCCTTTCTATATTTCCATTTGCACAAAAGAAGTTAGTAGTGATTAAAAATGGAGACCACAGCTTATCAAATCAAGTGCCTCTAAAAAAAATTACTAAAGAATTAGATATTATTGTTAAAGATATAATTTAATCCTTCAACATAAGTTGGATATTTTAATTTACAGCTAAAAAATTCTTTCATTTTTTTATTATCTACTTTTTTTGAATCCTTATAAAAATTTTTTAACATTTCATTTTCTATCTCATTTATTTCTATAGCTTTGGGTTTATCCACTCCTAACAGTTTAACTCCGTACATAGCAACTTCTTCTGCTGATGCTGGCTGATTATCTGAAATATTATAAATTTCTTTTTTCTTAAACTTATTTAAAGAAATAGATAAAACGTTTGCAATATCTTCCACGTGAATACGGGAAAAAAAATGATTTTTTTTATTTATTATTTTAACCTCTCCTAATTGTAATCTTTTTAAAATATTTAATTGATTAGAATAAATTCCTGACAATCGGAAAATTTGAAGCGGTAAATCAAATTTAACTGCTAATTCCATCCATTCCTTTTCGACTTTTAGTCTTTCAACGCCGTTCGGTGAAGTTGGTTTAGTCTCACTTTTTTCATCTACCCATCCTCCGCCGTGATCGCCATAAACACTTGTTGCGGATAGGTATGTTATCCATTTAAATTTGCTTGATTTAAAATAATCTTTAAGATTTTTTATCACAATGTCAGTTCCACTAATTGGAGCTATAGATAGAAGAATATGATCTGCTTCCTCGAACCTTGGTATTAAGTTTTTATCAAAAACTTCTTCTGTAAATTGAAAACTTTCATAATTTATATTATTAAATTTTTTATTTTTAGAATTCTCTCTGGATGTGGTTGTTAATTTGAATTGAACTCCTTGCTCATTTAATCTTTTAATAAAATTTTTAGCTACTTGACCAAAACCAAAGCAAAAAATATTTAAATTTTTCATTTTATTTTTTCCTATAGATTTCCCAGTGACTTAGTTTTTTATAAAAACCGTATTTTTCCTTGATAAAATTATCAAGAAGTATAAGCCTGTCTCCTACATGACCATATGTGTCAATATCAGACTTGTATATTATGTATTCAGGCAATTTATTTTTCAATTTTCTGGCAATTTTTTTTTGAATTTCTAAAGGTGTAGCCAGGTAAAGTACATAATATTTGGAACAAGTCTGTTTTTTTAACAAATAAGGAATTGCTACTTCATTAGTAAATGCCATTACACAGTCATCTTGAAGAGACAGCTTTTTATATTCTAAAATAAAATTTTGATAATCATTATTAATAAATTTTTTATCAGGATAATTTACTAATGTTTGAATATTATTTTTTTGATTAAATAAATTTATAAAATTTTTATTTTCAAATTTTTTATTAAAAAAAATTAAGCCTATAAATATTAATAATAGGATATAATTAATCTTTACAGGGTTTAAAACGAAACTTTTTTCTTGTTGAAAAAAAAGGTTAATTATTTTGTAGTAAATAATTGAAAAAAAAGGAATATAAAGAAAACTAGTTGCAATTTTAATATGGCCACCGTCCGATCTGCTTAAACCGTACTTAAAGTAAACAATGCTTATTAAGAAAAAAAATGAACTCAAAATTATAAATTTCAAATCTTTGTTCAAATGATTGATGTCTTTTAAAATTAAAAATCCAGTTATAAGAAACAAAATTAAAGATTTTGTCGATCTTGCATCTTGGGACAGAAATGGTGTAGGGAAAATTAATCCGTGAATGTAATCAATAGATAGTATCAATGACTTTGAATTACTCATAAAGTAATTGAACTCATTCTTTGGAATATTGTAGTAAAAAATAAACCAACCTAAAATTACAAATAATAATAATGAAGTAACAAACCTAATTTTTTTTTTTAAAACTAAAAAAATTACAAATATGAGTATTATAACATTAATATATATACCGATATCAATATACCAAAACATACTTAAACTTGAAAACAGTCCTATCAATAAAATATTTAAGATCTTTTTTTTTTCTAGAATTATAAAGTTTGATAACAAAAACATAAATAACAATAAAAGAAAGCTCCTTTGAAAAAATAACGGGCTTAAATAACTTGTAAACATTAGTAAAGTTATTGAAAGGACTAAGTAAAAAATTATTTTTTTATTCTCATCAAAATCAGTCGTCGTTGCAACTCTATATGCTATAAGTAAAAGCAAAAATTTGTTTAACAAGATTGTAAAAATATTAAAGAATCTAGCTAATCCAATAGTTTCTAATTCAAAAAATTTCCACAATAAGTAAGGGTAAAAATTTCCAAAAAATCCTCTTTCAATGTAAGAAGATTGCCAAAATTCACTAGTTATTGATGCATTAATCGACGGAGTTAGCCACAAACCCTCGTGAAAAATATCAATATGGTGATCTAAGTTTTTAAAATCTATTAAAAAAAATTCTAATAGAATTATGATTAGAGTTAACCAAAGAAATAAATTCAATTTATTTAATTTTATAAAATTCTCATTTTCATAGTTATTTAAAATATGATTTATATTTTTAAAAAATTTTTTCTCATTTATTTGATAATATGAAATTAATGTTAAGAAAGGGATTGAAAGAAATATTATAAAACGTAATGTATCATTTTGTGAGTGATGCTCATTTTGTGCATAATTATCTCCAATATGAGAATTTTCTAAACTAAACGGAAGTTTTATTTGATCCCAAAGATAAGTTGCTAATAGAATTGAAATAAAAAAAAGAAAATAAGGAGTTATTTTTTTCAAATCAACTTGCTCTTCTTTTTTGGGCTTTAATTGTGATTGGATTCTCTAATTTATCTAACATCTCAATTGGGCATATTTGTTTGAAATGTTTTAATTCAATTTTAAAGTTGTCGACTATCTTTTTTGCTATTGATGAATTTGTTTCTTTAATAAAACTATTCAAGTTTTCTTTTAAAAAATTCTTCCAATAGTCTGTTTCTACTTCTTGCCAAATTATTGAAGTAGGATTGGCAAAATTTTCGAAAGTATTTTTCTTGTCATAAACAAAAGCCATTCCTCCAGTCATGCCTGCTCCAAAATTATCACCTACCTCTCCTAATATTATAGCTGTCCCACCGGTCATGTACTCGCAGCCATGAGCCCCACATCCTTCAACAACTGAAAAGCTTCCAGAATTTCTAACTGCAAACCTCTCACCTGCTTGTCCTGAGGCAAATAACTTTCCAGAAGTGGCTCCGTATAGAACAGTGTTACCAATAATTGTATTTTCATTAGAAACCAACGAACTTTTCGGAGAAGGATATACAACAATAGTTCCTCCAGATAATCCTTTACCAACATAGTCGTTGCAATCCCCTTCTACAGTAAGTTTTATGCCTTTGGTTAAAAAAGCACCAAGTGATTGTCCGGCTGATCCCTCAAGCTTAATGTGAACAGTATTTTCATCCAATTTATTATTGCCAAATTTTTTATAAACATGATGTGACAGTCTTGTTCCTACAGATCTAGAAGTATTTTCTATTTCGTAATTAAACTTATTTTCTGAACTTAATTTAATTTTATCTTTTATCTCAGACCAAATTTTTTCATCTAGGGTGTCTGGTACTTCATTAATATGTTTATCTTTGCAGTATCTAGGGTTATCACCTGGATCCGCTTGAACTAGTAAAGGGTTTAAGTCTAAATCATCTAAGTTAGATGCACCTTTGTTAATCTGAGTTAATAAATCTGTTCTTCCAATTATTTCGTTAATAGACTTGAATCCAAGAGAAGCAAGGATCTCTCTTACCTCAGTTGCAGCAAACTTAAATAAATTTACAACTTTCTCCGGGGTGCCAGTAAACTTTTCTCGTAGTGCCTCGTCTTGACTGCAAACTCCAACAGGACAAGTATTTGAATGACACTGTCTTACCATTATGCATCCCATGGCAACTAAAGAAGATGTTCCCATTCCATACTCCTCCGCTCCCATCATTGCGGCCATAACAATATCTCTTCCAGTTTTTAATCCGCCGTCGGTTCTTAAAGTAACGTTGTGTCTTAAATTATTTAATGTAAGAATTTGGTTCGCCTCTGTTAAACCCATTTCCCAGGGTATACCAGCGTATTTAATGCTAGTTTGCGGGCTCGCTCCGGTTCCGCCTGAATGACCTGAAATTAAAATAATATCAGCTTTTGCTTTAGCAACTCCTGCTGCTATTGTTCCGATACCAGTCGATGCAACAAGCTTAACTCCAACCCTTGCACCTGGATTAATTTGTTTTAAATCATAAATTAATTGTGCCAAGTCCTCTATTGAATAAATATCATGATGTGGAGGCGGCGAAATTAAAGTGACACCTGGCGTTGAGTGTCTCAATCGCGCTATTTCTTCGGTAACTTTAAAACCTGGAAGCTGCCCACCTTCACCCGGTTTGGCACCTTGAGCAATTTTTATTTCAATTTCGTTAGCATTATTTAAATAATCAACTGTCACTCCAAATCTTGCCGATGCGATTTGTTTTACTCTTGAGTTTGCACTATCTCCGTTAGGTAATGTTCTAAATCTTTTAGCGTCTTCACCTCCTTCCCCACTACAAGAGGCACCTTTAATTCTATTCATTCCCATTGCTAATGTTTCATGAGCTTCTGCTGATAATGCTCCATGAGACATACTTCCACTGCCAAATCGTTTCAAAATTTCTTCAATAGGCTCGACTTCATTTAAGCTGATTGGCTTTTTCAGCTTTTTAAATTCTAACAAGTCTCTTATGTTAATTGGAGGTAAGTTATGAATTCCTGCTGAATACTTTTTATATAATTCATATGAACCGCTACCAACAGCACTTTGTAACAAATGAATAAGCTTTCCCTGATACTGATGATCTTCTCCACTTTTTCTGTATCTATATAGGCCTCCTATTGGTAACGTGAATACATTTTTTGCATTAAATTTTTCATGAAGCTCTTTGATTTTTTTTTCAATTCCTATTATACCGATTCCAGAAATTCTTGAAGACATGCCTGGAAAGTAATCTGAAACAATCGCTCTACTTAATCCTACCGCTTCAAAATTACATCCACCTCTATAAGAGCTAATTACTGATATTCCCATCTTTGACATAATCTTTAAAAGTCCGGCATCAATCGATTTTTTAAATTTGCTTACACATGCTTGAAAATCTGATTTACCAAATAATTTCTTTTCAAACCTTTGATAAATACTGTCAATGGCTAAATATGGATTTACTGTTGTAGCACCAACCCCAATTAAAATAGCAAATGAATGTGTGTCCATTGCATCAGAGCACTCAACGTTTAGAGAACAATAGCCCCGTAAACCATGTTTCACCAAGTGAGAGTGGGTTGCTCCTACAGTCAATATGCTTGGAATACTCGCTTTTTGATTTGAAATATTTTTATCAGATAGTACTAAACATGTGCTTCCTTCTCTAACGGCTGTCTCTGCTTCTTCTCTGATTGACTCAATTCTTTCTTTAAGAGAACCTTCAATATCAAAAGTGCAGTCAATTATTTTTACTTTTTTTGAAAAAAACTTTTTAAATTTTTTGAATTGTGAGTTGGTAAGTATAGGGCTATCTAACACGTAAATATTTTCTTCTGTTAAATTGTCAAAATCTAAAATATTTCCTAAATTTCCAAATCTTGTTTTCAAACTCATAACTTTATTTTCTCTAAGAGAGTCTATTGGGGGATTAGTTACTTGGCTGAAATTTTGTCTGAAATAATGTGAGACAGGTCTAAAATGGCTAGATAAGACCGCAACAGGAGTATCGTCACCCATTGAGCCTGATGCTTCTTTACCTTCCTCGGCCATTGGATGAAGAATCAACTCTAAATCCTCTATGCTTAGTCCTGATAAGTACTGTCTTTTTCTTAAGTCCTCGTTTAAAAAAGTTGGTTTTTCGTCTTCAGATGAAATTTTTTTTTCTAAATCAATTATTTGTTTATTATATTTTTTATAATCTTTAGCCAAAAGATCTTTTATTTCTTTATCTTTAAATAATTTTCCTTTTTTTAAATCAATTGCAATTATTTGACCTGGGCCAAGTTTTCCTTTTTCAGTAATTTTTTCTTCTGGAATTTTAATCATTCCAGTTTCTGATCCTGCAAAAAATAAATCATCAGATGTGATTGAGTATCTCAAGGGCCTTAATCCATTCCTATCAGAAGAGGCTAAAACCCATTTGGCATCAGTTGCACAAATAGCAGCTGGGCCATCCCAGGGTTCAATCGTGCTGTTGAGGAAATTAAATAAGTCTTGATGATTTTTTGGAACTGTTTTACTTCTTTTTGACCATGAATCTGGGATCATCATTAATTTAATTAATGGTGCTAGTTTTCCTGAATGTGTTAAAAGTTCAAAAACATTATCTAACGCACCTGAGTCTGAAGAGCTTCTAATTACTGGCTTTAAATTTTTTACATCTTTAAAAAGTGGACTTGACATGTCTTGCTCGTGAATTTTCATCCAGTTTATATTTCCTTTAACTGTATTAATTTCACCATTATGTGCCAAAGTTCTAAAAGGTTGAGCTAAATCCCAACTAGGAAAAGTATTAGTTGAGTATCTTTGATGAAAAATTGCAAATCTAGAAGTTAATTTTTTATCATTAAGATCTGGATAAAACTCGGATAACATCTCAGCGAGGAACATGCCCTTGTAAACGATAGATCTTGAACTAAAAGAACAAATGTAAAAGTCCTTAATTTGTTTATCTCTAGCAACTTTTTCAATTTTTTTTCTTGTTTCAAACAGGTCTCTTTCTAAATCATTGGTTTGCAATGTTTCATTTTTTTTAAACATTACTTGAGCAATTTCTGGACGGTTCTGATCAGCTGTTTTACCTAAAACGCTTGGATTAATTGGAACTTGCCTCCAGCCATATATGTAGTAATTTTCAGCTAATAATGCAGATTCAATAATCTCTCTACATTTTTCTTGTTCAGAATAATCAGTTCTTGGAAGAAAAATCATTCCTACACAAATTCTCTTATTTTCATCAAGAGTGTGACCGGTTGATGAAATTTTTTCTTTAAAAAATTCTGGCGCTATTTCAATTTGAATTCCCGCTCCATCACCAGATTTACCATCTGCGTCGACGGCACCTCTATGCCAAATAGCTTTTAAAGCTTCGATACCATACTCGACAATTTTTCTAGATTTTTTTCCATTTGTAGACGCAATCAATCCAACCCCGCAAGCATCATGCTCCATTTCCGAATTATAATTAAAGCTTTCTTCTAAAATTTTTTTGTTTTTTTTATAATTTCTCATTGGAATTACGCCGCTACTTCTGATTTGTTTTTATTTAATTTTAATTTTAAGTATTTTTCGATTTGGACAGCAGCATCTCGGCCGTCTCTGATTGCCCATACTACTAGTGAGGCCCCTCTTACAATATCACCTGCTGCAAATATCCCATCTAAATTTGTTTGCATTGATTTTAAATCAATTTTTAAAGTTCCCCATTGTGAAACCACTAATTCTTTAGCATTAAACAATTTAGGAAGATTTTCAGGATCAAATCCTAAAGATTTGATTACAAGATCAGCTTGAATCATATACTCAGATCCTTTTTGAATTTCGGGTCTTCTTCTTCCTGAGGAGTCAGGTTCACCTAATTTCATTTTGTTGACTTCAACTGCTTCAACTCTATTTTTTCCAATGAAACTCTTTGGGCTTGTTAACCAAACGAATTCTACCCCTTCTTCAATTGCATTTCCTACTTCCCTTGCTGATCCTGGCATATTTTCTCTATCACGTCTGTATAAACATTTTACTGATTTAGCTTTTTGCCTTACTGATGTTCTGACGCAATCCATTGCTGTGTCTCCCCCACCTATTACAACAACATTTTTTCCTTCTGCATTTAATGTACCATCGTCAAATAATTTAACTTTATCTCCTAAACCTTTTCTGTTTGATGCGGTTAAAAAATCCATTGCAGGAAAGATATTTTGAAGATTGTGACCGGATATATCTATCTCTCTAGCTTTGTAAACTCCTGTCGCAATCAGAATTGCATCGTGTTTATCTTTTAGTTCATACAATGTTTTATCTTTTCCAACCTCAAAGTTTTGGACAAATTGAATACCTGAGTCTTTTAGAAGTTTTGTCCTTCTTTCAACTACAAACTTTTCTAATTTAAAGTTTGGAATTCCATAAATTAGAAGCCCTCCTGGTCTGTCGTATCTATCATAAATTGAAACTTGATATCCTGATTTCCTAAGCTCCTCTGCACAAGCCATTCCAGCAGGACCGGCACCAATTATTCCTACTGATTGCTTAAGTTCTTTTTTGACTTTTAAAGGTTTAACCCAACCTTTTTCCCAAGCAGTATCAGTGATATATTTCTCAATTGATCCTATTGTTACTGTACCGTGACCTGACTGTTCGATTACGCAATTGCCTTCACAGAGTCTATCTTGAGGGCAAATCCTTCCACATACCTCTGGCATATTATTTGTGTTTTGTGAAACTTCGTAGGCTTCTTTTAACCTACCTTCCGCTGTAAGTTTGAGCCAATCAGGAATATTGTTTCCTAAAGGACAATGTATTTGGCAAAATGGAACTCCGCATTGTGAGCATCTACTCGATTGTTCGGCAGCTTTATTAGTAATGTAATCTTTATAAATTTCATTGAAATCTCCCTTACGTCTATCTGTATCTCTTTTTTCAGGATTTTCTTGTTTTACATTTACAAATTTAAGCATGTTTCTTTTCATATGAGACCTAAATAAGTGAAGATTTTAAATAATGACAGTATTTAAAGGTCAGTACTAATTACCTATATGTGAAAAACCCTAAAAATATAGTGCCATTTATTGCATACCTGGTATGCATTTAAGATTGCCAATAAATAAACAACCTTTAATTTTAATTTTGTATAGTGATTGAAATATTCATCTTATCAGTAATTCAAGGGATTACGGAGTTTTTACCTATAAGCTCCTCTTCGCATCTTATTCTGGCCTCAGAATATCTAAATTTTTCTCATCAGAATTTATCCATTGATGTAAGTTTGCACGTTGGATCTTTTATTGCTGTAATATCTTATTTTTATAAAGATATTATTAATTTTTACGAAAATAAAATTCTTTTTATCAAAATTTTTATTTCATCACTTCCAGTGATGTTGATTGGTTTACTTTTATTAGAAACAAACTATATAGAAAAAATTAGGAACATTGAAACCATTGCTTGGACTACTATCGTATTTGGAATTTTGTTGTTTATCAGTGATAAATTTACATTAAAAAAAAATATAAAAGATAATTTAACTTTTAAATCTGCAATTTTTATTGGTGTTTTACAAATTTTTTCATTAATTCCTGGAGTAAGTAGATCGGGTATAGCAATTACAGCAGCAAGATTACTTAAGTTCGAAAGAGTTGACGCGGCTAAGATATCTTTTTTGTTGTCTATACCTATTTTAGCTGCTGTTTCTATTTATGGGCTAAAAAATATTTTGTTTTCTGAAAGTATGAATTTTACTAGATTGAATTTAATGGCAATCATATTATCTTTCATTTTTTCTTTTGTTACCATCAAATTTTTTTTACAATTTATAAAGAAATTCAGCTTAAATACTTTTGTCTATTATAGAATTTTTCTAGGTTTCGCTCTTTTAGTTATAGCCTATCTATAGGATTAAACTTAGCCCTAGCAATACAATAAACACAATTACGAAAAAAAAAATAACTGATTTTTGTAAAGACATATTAAATAAAATTTTCATTTTTTTATATTTAATAAATTTTTTTCGATAAAACAATAAATTAAGGTAAATAAATATTTTGCCCCTAATTCCTTTATTTTAAATTTAGAAACTCCTTTTTTTCTTCCAATCCAGTTAATCGGAATGACTTTATATTTATATTTTCTTGATATCACTTTTAATGGTATTTCTAAGAATATATTAAAGCTTTCAGAAATAATTGGCCTAATTTCCATTAATATTTCTTTTTTATAAATTTTAAAGGCATTAGTATAATCATTATATCTATTCAAAAAAATTAGACTAACAAAATAATTAAATAACCTATTTAAAACTAGTTTTTGATAAGGATAATCTGAAACTTTAGAGCTTTTCAAAAATCTTGAGCCTAATATTGCATCGTAATTTCCTGAGATGATTAAATTATAGTAATTTTTTAGATCTTGAATATCGTCAGATCTATCAGCCATCATTATTGCAATATAATCTCCTTTGGCTTCCTTAATACCTAAATTAATAGCTCCTCCTAACCCCTGCCTTTTATTATCTAAAATCTTAAAATTAGTATTTGTTAAAAATAATGACTCCGCCTTTTTTAAAGTATCATCTTCACTAAAGTCATTTATTATTATAACCTCGTAACTAATATCGACCAAGTTTCGTGAAAAGTATTCGACTACATCTTCGAGGCTTTCTGACTCATTTCTGACTGGTATTAATATTGAAAGCATAAATTTGTTTATTTTTGAATATTAATAAGTTAATTAAAATATAATGAAAATACTTATTACAGGTGGAAGCGGCTTTGTAGGTTCAAATATAGGGATTTATCTCAAGAAAAAAATAAAAAACGTCAAAATTTCAAGTTTAGATAATTTAATGAGAAATGGATCAAAAATAAATCGAAATAGGCTTAAAAAATTTAATATAAAAAACTTTAACGTTGATATTGAAAACTTTAATAAGATCAAATTAATACCTAAATTTGATTTAATTATCGATTGCTGTGCTGAACCGGCTATTGAAGCTTCCAAAAAAGATCCAGATAGAGTTTTTAAAACAAATCTAATTGGTACTTTTAATATTTTAAAAAAATGTATTAAAGATAATGCAAATATTATTTTTTTATCTTCTAGTAGGGTTTATTCTATTCATGAACTAAGAAAATTTACTAAAAATTTAAATATAGCAAAACCACAAAAAATAAATAGAAAAATAAATGAAAATTTTAAAACTTCCTCAGCTAGTTCATTATATGGATTTACAAAAATTGCTTCAGAAAAATTAATAAAAGAATTTTTTTTTAAATCTAATCTCAAATATGTAATTAATAGGTTTGGTGTAATTGCTGGTCCGTGGCAGTTTGGTAAACAAGATCAAGGTTTCGTTCCTTTATGGGTGGCGAGACATTATTTCAAAAAAAATTTATCTTATATTGGTTTTGGTGGACATGGAAATCAATTAAGAGATGTGCTCCATATAGACGATGTTTGTGAAATAATTTATTTGCAAATAAGAAAGTTAAAAAAAATTAATAACCAAACTTTTAATATTGGAGGTGGTTTAAAAAGCTATGTTTCGCTAAAAAATTTAACAAAAAAATGTGAAAAATTAACAAACAATAAAATCAAATTTAAAAAAATTCAGAAAACTTCAATTTTTGATATACCTTACTATATTACAGACAACAGAAAAGTAAAAAGAATTTATAAATGGCAACCCAAAAAAAATATCGATTTAATTTTAAATGATATTTACAAATGGCTGAGAGAAAATAAAAATTTAAAAAGGTTTTTTTTATGAAAATAGCTTTAATTACTGGATCGTGTGGCTTAGTTGGTTCTGAGTCTACAAATTTTTTTGCTAAAAAGGGATTTAAAGTTATTGGTATTGATAATAATACAAGAAAGTTTTTCTTCGGCAAAGATGGGGATATATCTTGGGTAAAAAAAAAACTTAAAAAAGAAATTAAAACTTATAAACATTTTAATACTGATATAAGAAATTTTAAATCCTTAAAAAAAATTTTCTTAAAATATAAAAAAAAAATCAAAGTAATTATTCATGCTGCAGCTCAACCATCACACGATTGGGCTAAAGATAAACCTTTTATTGATTTTGACATAAATGCAAAGGGAACTTTAAATCTTCTCGAGCTTACAAGAATGTATTGTCCAAAAGCACCTTTCATTTTTATGTCTACAAATAAAGTTTATGGTGATAACCCAAATTTTTTACCTCTAGTAGAAAAAAAGACGAGATGGGAAATAAAAAGTTCACACAAATTTAAAACAGGTATAGATGAAAATATGAGTGTAGATAATTGTACTCACAGTTTTTTTGGGACTTCAAAATCTTACGCAGATTTCATTGTGCAAGAGTACGGAAAAAATGTTGGTCTTAGAACAGCTTGCTTCAGAGCTGGCTGTATTACAGGGCCAAATCACTCAGGTGCTAAACTACACGGCTTTTTATCATATTTAGTAAAAGCTTCACTTCAAGAAAAAAAATATACTTTGATAGGTTATAAGGGAAAACAAGTTAGAGACAATATTCATAGCCAAGACTTAGTAGGATGTTTTTGGGAGTTTTATAAAAACCCAAGTCATGGTGAAGTTTATAATACAGGTGGTGGTAGATTATCTAATTGTTCAGTAATTGAAGCGCTTAATATTGTTGAAAAGATAGCAAAGATTAAAGTTAAAAGAAAAGTTTTAAAAGAAAATAGAGTTGGGGATCACATTTGGTATATTTCAAATATGAAAAAATTTAAAAAACAATATCCAAATTGGAAACAAAAATACTCTACTTTAAAAATCATTAAAGAGTTAGTGGAAGAACTTTCTTCATAGACATTGGTGCGCCTGCTAGGATTTGAACCCAGAACCTCCTGGTCCGTAGCCAAGCGCTCTATCCAGTTGAGCTACAGGCGCTAAATTTATTAATAAATATGCCAAATACATTTTAAAAAAAATTAATAAAAATGATATAAATTATTTTAAAAGTATCAAAATAAAACTTTATAAGAAAATATGATCGTAAGTTCAATCAATAATTCCCCAAAAACTATTCTTCTTAGTACTATTTTAGCATTTTTTCCAATTAGTTATATTGCTGGAAGTCTTATAATAAACTTGAATATTTTAGTTTTTGTACTGATGAGTATTTTAATTTGTGGTAGAGAAATTTTTAATTTTAGAATAACCAATTTAGATAAATTATTTATTCTATTGTTTTTATATATTTGTTTTGTTGGTCTATTTAATACTTTAGAAAATGTATATTCTGAGAAGAGCCTAGAAATCGATTTTACTGTTTTAAAAAAATCTTTTCTATATTTACGATATTTTCTCTTTTATTTTGCTATAAGAATTTTATTTGAAAAAAAACTAATTGACCTAAAAATATTAATTGGAGTTGCATTAGTTGCATCTTTATTTGTTAGTCTAGATCTTATTTATCAATTTATTAATGGTAAAGATATTTTCGGTTACGAAAAAATGGGTAGAAAATATCCAGGTCCGTTTGGAGATGAGGCTATTGCAGGGGGTTATCTTCAAAGGTTTTCTATTTTAGGGATATTCTATTTCTTGTTATTCAATAACTTAAATAACAAATTACAAATTTTTTCCGTAATTTTTTCATTAATTATATTTTTGTTCAGCATAATAATTTCTGGAAATAGAATGCCGTTAATTCTTTTTATGTTAGCTATAATCTTGCTACTAGTTTTCGACTCAAATCTTAGAAAATACATTATTTTGATTTTATTAATCTCTACCTTTACTATTATTTTAACAATCAAAACAAACCCTATAATTAAAATGAACTTCTCTAATTTTGTTCAACAGATCACTTGGTCATACGAATATCTTAAGGTGCCAAAAGAAATACGCGATGAAAAATATAAATTATATCCTCACTATCTTTATGAATTTTCTACTTCTTATGAAACTTGGAAAATGAATAAATTTATTGGTGGTGGAATAAAATCATTTAGAGTAAACTGCACGAATAGAGATAAAGTAATAGAAAAATGGAGAGATTGGTCATGTAATATTCACCCTCATAATTATTATTTAGAAATACTTACAGAGTTAGGTGTATTTGGTTTTATATTAATTTTTATAATACTAATTAAAATATTGTATGTATCTTTAATCAAAAATAATTATCTGGCTACCAAGATAAAATTCAACAAATTGATCACACCATTTATGTTAGTTTTTGTATCTGAAATGTTTCTAATAAGAAGTTCAGGAAGTTTTTTTACGACAAATAATTCAGCTTTTATTTTCTTATTATTAGCTATAATTGTTTCTCTTTCTAAAAATAAGGATTTAAATTAAGAGAGGTGTTTTAAAGTATAAATTAATTATATGGGAAAAAAGGATATTGTAATAACTTCTTGTTCGCGAACAGCTGTAGGGTCTTTAGGAAAGAGCTTAAAAGATGTCTCAAGCTGTGAACTAGGTGCAGTAGTCATTTCTGATGCTATAAAGAAATCAAATATAAAAACTGATGATGTTGACGAAATAATCATGGGTCAAGTTTTAACTGGTGGATTAGGTCAAAACCCTGCTAGACAATCTGCAATGTTGTCTGGAATTCCAAAAGAAAAGCCAGCTTACATAGTTAATCAAGTTTGTGGCTCTGGAATAAGATCAATAGTATCTGGATTTCAAAGTATATTTTCAGAAAATTCAAAAATTATCATTGCTGGTGGTCAAGAAAATATGTCTTTAGCTCCTCATGCAATACATTTGAGAAGCGGAAAAAAACTTGGGGATTTAGAATTAACCGATACAATGATTAAAGATGGTTTATGGGATGCATTTAATGGGTATCATATGGGAAATACTGCAGAGAATGTCGCTGAAAAATTCCAGATAAGTAGAGAAGATCAAGATAAATTTTCTCTTAAATCTCACCAAAAAGCTTTAGATGCTCAAAAAAATAAAAGATTTGAAAACGAAATTGTAAATTTTAAAATTAAGTCAAAAAAAGCTGAGGTTAATTTTTATCAAGACGAACATCCAAGAGAAGGTATAAATCTTGACGCTTTAACAAGATTAAAACCAGTTTTTAAAAAAAACGGGACTGTAACTGCAGGAAATGCCTCAGGAATTAACGATGGTGCAGCTGCTGTAGCTCTAATGTCACTTGATGAAATGAAAAAGAGAAACCTTGAAAAATTAGTTTCAATAAAGTCTTGGGCAAGCTGTGGCGTGGATCCGGCTTTGATGGGCACTGGACCAATCCCATCTTCAAAAAAAGCACTAGATTTAGCTGGATGGAATATTAAAGATGTCGATTTATTTGAAATTAACGAAGCTTTTGCAGCACAAAGTCTTGCAGTTTTAAAAACGCTTTCGATCCCAGAAGAAAAAGTAAATGTTAATGGAGGAGCAATAGCCTTAGGCCACCCGATAGGTGCTTCGGGAACAAGGATACTAGTAACTTTAATTCACGAAATGGTTAAGAGAAATGTTAAAAAAGGTTTGGCTTCATTATGCATTGGTGGTGGCATGGGTATAACGATGTGTGTTGAAAGATAATTTTTTTTCAATGGAATTGCCAATCGTTCACCACCCTGACTATGTTGCAAAAATTAATGATGATAATAAATTTCCTATTAAAAAATTTGGAGCTTTAGCAGAACATTTACTAAATGCTAAAGTAGTTAAAAAATTCTATGTTCCTAAAGAATGTTCTACTGAAACATTGAGGTCGTCTCATTCTTTGGAATATATAAATCACATTAGAAATAAAACCTTAAATATTAAACTTCAAAAAAAAATTGGCTTTCCAATTAATGATAGTGTTGTAAGAAGATCTTTTGTTGCGACAGGAGGCACTGTTTTAGCCAGTAAACTTGCTTTAGACGCAAAGCTAGCATGTAATACCGCAGGTGGCAGTCACCATGCTACATTTGATTGTGGTGCCGGTTATTGCGTATTTAATGATGTCGCTGTAGCAGCCAACTATTTAAAAGACAAGAACTATGCTAAAAAAATACTCATAATCGATTTAGATGTTCACCAAGGAAATGGTAATTCAGAAATATTCAAAAATGATCGAAATATTTTGACATTTAGTATGCACTGCGCGTCTAATTATCCGGCAAAAAAGTCAAAGAGCGATATCGATATTGAACTTAAAGATCAAATGGAGGATAAAGATTACTTAAATATTCTTCATAAAAATTTGAAAGAACTTAACAAAAACAAATACGATTTTGTATTTTATATTGCTGGAGTTGATATTCATTTTGAGGATCGTTTAGGTAAACTTAAAATTACTGCTGATGGAATAAATAAAAGAGATCAAATAGTAATTGAAAATTTTTATTCTAAAGATACTCCCCTATGTGGCGTTTTAGGTGGAGGTTACAATAAAAGTTTTGAAAAGCTAATTGAACTTCACTCAATGTTACACAAAAATTGTGCAAATTATTTTAGCTGAGTAATATTCTTAAAATATTTTAAAGCTTCGGGATTAGCTATTGCCTCTATGTTATTGATGGTTTCTCCATGAACTACTTTTCTAACGGCTAGTTCAACTATTTTGCCACTTTTTGTCCTAGGAATTTCTGGCACTTTAACAATTATTGAAGGAACGTGTTTTGGAGAACAATTTTTTCTTATTCTAGATTTAATTGATTTTATTTTTTCATCGCTTAATTCCTCATCATCTTTTGTTGTTACAAACAGAATTACCCTTACATCATCATTGTAATCTTGTCCGATAACTAAGCCTTCTGTGATAAAATCAATGTCTTCAACCTGCTGATAAATTTCTGCGGTTCCTATTCTTACGCCTCCAGGATTAAGAGTGGCATCGGACCTGCCACGCATGATAAATCCATTATTCATAGTTCGCTCAATATAATCACCATGATGCCAAATGTTTTCAAATTTTTTGAAATAAGCTATATGATATTTTTGCCCGTCGTCATCTCCCCAAAATTTTACTGGCATGGATGGAAAAGGTTTTTTAACCACTAACTCCCCCTTCTCTCCGTTTTTCACACTTTCTCCCTCTTCGGTAAAAACGTCCACATCAATACCAAGGCTTTGACCTTGAATCTCTCCCATGAAAACATTTGAGAAAAGGTTTCCTAAAACTAAACAACCAACTAAATCTGTCCCCCCTGCAATAGAAGCAAGATGAACATCTTTTTTTAAATTTTCATATACATACTTAAAACTTTCTTCAGCTAAAGGAGAGCCTGTTGAAGTTATTATTTTTATTGAGCTAAGATCTAGATTTTTACTATTATATTTTTCATTCTTTAGATGATCGATATATTTAGCGCTTACTCCAAAAAGATTAATTTTCTTATTTTGACAATACTCTAAGAGAATATCTATTTTTGGATAAACAGGTGCCCCGTCGAATAAAAATATAGATGAACCTGTTGCTAATCCTCCCACCAACCAATTCCACATCATCCATCCAGTAGTGGTGTAGTAAAATAATTTTTCATTATCTCGAATATCACAATGAAGCATAAATTCTTTATTATGCTCAATTAAAACATTTCCGGCACCATGAGTTATGCATTTAGGTTTTCCAGTTGTGCCGCTTGAAAATAGAATATAAATTGGATGATTAAACTCAAACCGCTCAAAACTTTCATCAGCTACCGTCTGGTCTAAAACTTCATCAAAGTTTATATAATTTTGAGTATTTATTTCTTCTTTTTTATTGTACGCAAATACTAAAGTTTTTTTTATTGAGGGAATTTTCTTTAAGATATCCTCGATTTTTTCAAGAATATTTATTTTCTTACCATTATAAAAATAGTGATCACTAGTAATCAAAATACTTGGTTCAATTTGTTTGAA
>VMHT01215310.1_pt1 | contig 17893 bp, 21 predicted proteins | sample 4693611 | NCBI WGS metagenome assembly VMHT01 (sample SAMN12280063, study PRJNA550983) | marine metagenome | isolation source: seawater sampled from same location over 5 years 0.02-0.2 micron viral filtrate | place: USA: collected off the coast of southern California halfway between the port... ...
TAGTTAACTTGGCAGTAGACTTATCTAATGGTGATATCACTACTCTACAACCTTTAAAAGATTTAATTGCTAAATACAATTCTGATTTCACACCAACGACTAGCGTTGAATGGGAAGATATATCTTACGATACTATCATGGATATGCTAGAAGAACACAGTCGTTGGAAGTTTAACTTACCTACATTAGCGCAAGTTGTAGCAGGTGTTAACTCTGGCATGTTGATTGAGGTAGGTGCTAGACCTAACACAGGTAAGACATCTTTCCATGCTAGTATGTTAGCAGGTCCCGGAGGATTCCTTGAACAAGGGGCTAAGTGTTTAGTGCTTATCAATGAAGAAAAGTATGACAGAGTAGCAAGACGTTATGCTTGTGTAGCATCAAATTATTCTGAGGATAAATTAAAACTAAATAGAGAGTTAGGTAGAAGTGCATATGAAAATATGCCAAACTTATATATGAAAGATAGTACAGGAAAGAATATGAATTGGGTAGATGGTGTTTGTAAATCTTATAATCCAGACATCGTTGTACTAGACATGGGAGATAAGTTTGCTAAGATAGATTCTAATCTTAGGCAAGATGAATCTCTGAAAGCTAATGTAATAAAGGCACGACAGATAGGAAAGGAACATAACTGTGCCATATTTTATATGTCTCAACTATCGGCAGAAGCTGAAGGTAAGGTGACATTGAACCAGAGTATGATGGAAGGTTCAAAGACAGGTAAAGCTGCCGAAGCTGACTTGATGTTATTGATTGCTGCTAACCCTGCAATTGGTAATAACTCAGATAATAATGACCCACAAAGACACATTAATATTGTGAAGAATAAATTATCTGGTTGGCATGGTAGACTATTATGTAATATAGATAACGTAACAGGAAGGTATAAAGTATAATGATAACAATTTTTGGAATAGTAATGGTGGCATTGTTTAGTAATGAAAATGCTACATTCATAGATGCAGTAGAAGAGAATAGAAACAATGGATACACATGGGAGTACGTAGGAAAACAAGATATAGAAAATGTAGAACTGTCTTTACCATTAGGTGATAAGATATACTTTAAACATACAAAGGAATAGTTATGAAAGTAACAATAGATGTGGAAACAAATACACAAAAGCGTGATGGTAAATTACACCTTGACCCTTTTGAGCCTAACAATTCTCTTGTTCTAGTTGGAATAAGAACTGATGCAGGTGTTGATTATGCGTTTCCATTTGACCATCCAGAGCATGTGAGTAAACATAATTACCACGAGCGTGTTCAATGGTTCTTAGATGAAGCTACTGTATTAATATGTCACAATGCGGCATATGAATTACAGTGGTTGTGGGAATGTGGTTTTAAATATGATGGTGCAATTTGGGATACCATGTTAGTAGAGTATGTCTTACAAAGAGGTGATAAGCAGGGTAGCCTATCGCTTGAGGCATGTGCTGAGAGACATGACTTAACTCGTAAACTTGGAACACTAAAAGAATATTATGCTAAAGGTTTGAATACAAATGATATTCCATTGGATGAGTTGTCAGAGTATTGTTTGACTGACGTAAAGGCAACCCAAGAACTGTCTGATTTACAATGGAGAAAGTTAAACACAAAAGAATATTCAATATTGTTAGATACAGTTATATTAACTAATGAGTTATGTAAAGTTCTAGCTGATACATACTGTAATGGTATATCAGTAGACACTAATATTCTTAATGATGTTAGAAAGGAGTTTGAAAAAGAAAAACTAGAACTTACAAGTCAATTACAAAAAGATATACAAGACTTGATGGGTGATACAAAAATAAATCTTAGTAGTCCAGAACAACTGTCGTGGGTAATATATTCTAGGAAGCCAAGAGATAAAAATGTATGGGCTAATTCTTATAGTGAGTACATGAAAGACCTACAATGGCGAGATTTAATTAGGCTTGAAACTACTACAGTTTTTAAGACACTAGCTGAGAAGTGTAAGACTTGTAGTGGTAGAGGTTATATACGTAAAACTAAAAAGGATGGTACACCATATGCTAAAGATAATAAGTGTGTTGTTTGTCATTCTGAAGGCTTTATATATAATGATATCAAACAAATAGCAGGACTAAAGTTTAAAGCACCATCATCTAAGTGGGCTAGTGCTAATGGTTTTAGTACAGGAAAGGATAATTTAAAACACCTACAAGCTGTAGCTAAATCAAAAGAGATGACACAAGCTGAACAATTCTTGTCTAAGGTTATACGTTTGAATGCTGTTGAATCTTATATATCTACTTATGTAAATGGTATTGAAGCGTACACAAAACCTGATGGTAAGTTGCATGTAAGTTTGATGCAACATAGAACAGCAACAGGCAGGTTATCAGGTTCTAATCCTAACATGCAGAACATGCCTCGTGGTGGTACGTTTCCTGTAAAGAAAGTATTTGTATCGCGTTGGGGTGGTGGTAAAATTATGGAAGCTGACTTTGCACAGTTAGAGTTTCGTGTAGCAGCATTCCTTTCAAATGATGGAGTAGCAATTGAAGAAGTTAAGACAGGCTTTGATGTACATAGTTACACTGCCAAAGTTATTAGTGATGCAGGTCAGAAGACTAGTCGCCAAGAAGCAAAAGCACATACATTCGCGCCACTTTACGGAGCAACGGGATATGGACGCACACCTGCTGAAGCGGCGTACTACGAACACTTCACAGAAAAGTACCAAGGAATCAAACTATGGCACACCAGACTGGCTGAAGAGGCTTTAACACATAGGTATATTACTATACCATCAGGTAGACAGTACTCGTTTCCTAACGTACAGCGTAGACCTAATGGTGGTGTAACTTACTTTACTAACATTAAGAACTATCCTGTCCAAGGGTTTGCTACAGCAGACATAGTTCCTGTGGCTATGATATATATACATAAGTTATTGAAAACTTTTAAGTCCTGTATTGTTAACACAGTTCACGACAGTATTGTAATTGATATACACCCTGATGAAGAGAAAGGAGTAATAGAAATAATAAATAAAACAAACACAGAACTAGAAGATTTAATCAACACTAAGTGGGGTATAACATTTAATGTTCCACTATTATTAGAAGCAAAAATAGGTCCAAATTGGCTTGACACCAAAGACGTTATATGATATAACTACGAACTCAATTACAGTACAGGAGATAAAATTTATGAGTGAATTAACAGTAATAAATACAAACGATTACGCAGCAATGGCAAAGATGATGGGCATGGCTTACGACACAGGCAGTGAAAGTAAAGCTAGTCTAGCACGACTACGAGTAAACAAGAAGCCTTTGTATGGTGAGACAAATATGAATGGTAAGATAGTAAAGGTTGAAGTACTATCTGGTGGCTTTGAATTAAAGAATGGTACTACTGTATATGCAGAGAGTGCTATCATCAGACCTTTTGTACAACGATTTATGTATCAGAAGTATGACCCAAACAGTAACACGTATGTTAAAACTCTTATGGCAGATAGTTTTAACGTAGATTTAAAAGATACAGTAGGTGATTTTAATTGTGGTAAACCCTCTGGTTGGATTGAAGATTTTAATTCCTTACCACAAGAAACTAAAGATTTACTTCGCGCTATTAAACGTACACGTGTTGTGTATGGTACAGTTACTATGCCAGATGCAGTAACTGAAGAGGGTGATGCACATCCCATTGAGGATATACCTTTTGTTTGGGATGTAGATACTAAAGAAGGTTTTAAAAATATGGGTAGTGTCTTTGCCAAACTTCTTAAAATGAAAAGATTACCTATGTTACATACTATAAATCTTAGTACTGCCAAAAGAGACTTACCAACAGGTAACTCATATTATGTACCAGTCCCTGAGTTAAACATGCAATCATCTATTGAGATATCAGATGAAGACCAAGGTTTGTTTACATCTTTTATGGAGAGTATTGAATCTCATAATGATTATGTTTTAAATGAGTGGAATAAAAACAACAAACCTGTAGAGAGTGATGGTTTTATTGAGGTAACAGATGCAGAGGAAAGCGTATGAACCATAGAGCAGAGATAGCTTTACATCAATACTTAGAAAAAACTGTTAAGGGAAAGGGTGCTATATCAAAAGATGTAGCATACCAAATCTCAAAGGATGTATATGAAGCTGTATTAAAACAATTTGGAGTTAGTAAACCCAGAGAGTTTAAACTACGTATGTCTAATGTTGGCAGACCTTATTGCCAGTTGTGGTTTGAAAAGAATAAACCCGAAACAGCTTTACCAAAACCTACTACATTTATTATGAACATGCTACTAGGTGATATTGTTGAGGCTGCATTCAAAGGTTTGTTGAAAGAAGCAGGGGTACAGTATAGTGATTCTGATACTGTAAAATTACCAATAGGTACAAGTAACATAAATGGAACATATGATATTGTTATTGATGGGGCTGTTGATGATATTAAATCTGCGTCTGACTGGTCATACAAACACAAGTTTGAATCTTATGAAACATTAAAAGCTAGTGACCCCTTTGGTTATGTGGGTCAACTAGCAGGTTATGCTAAAGCATCAGGACTAAAAGTAGGTGGTTGGTGGGTAATCAATAAAGCTAATGGTGATTTTAAATACATTCCAGCTAGTAATATTGATATTGAAGAAGAAATTAGTAAGATAAAAATCACACACGATAAGTTAAAAACTAATGTATTTGAGCGTTGTTTTGAGCCACAAGTAGAAACATTTAGAAGTAAACCTACAGGTAATAAAATTCTAGGTACTGAGTGTGGCTTTTGTGACTACAGATTTAGTTGTTGGCCTACTCTAAAAGAACTACCTGCTGTTAAATCTCAAGCTAAAGAACCTAAGATTGTTAAGTATGTTGAGTTAGCAAAGGAATATGAGGTTGCCTAAATCTTCATACCACAAGCAGTTTAGAATGGCACGTAAGTATGGTTATAGAAGTGGACTAGAACTTGCTACTTCAGAAAGACTTACTGCTTTAAATATTAAATTTGAATATGAAAGTATTAAGATTGAATGGGAAGACTTAGCATACAGAACTTATACACCTGACTTTGTATTAGACAATGGTATAATAATTGAAACAAAAGGGTTCTTTACTACACAAGACAGAAGAAAACATAAGGAAGTAAAAAAGCAACATCCTAATTTAGATATAAGATTTGTGTTTACAAACAGTAAAAGAAAGTTACGAAAGAATGCTAAGTCTACTTATGGTGAGTGGTGTGACAAGTATGACTTTAAATACTACGATAGAATTATTCCTGAATCATGGCTTGAAGAAAAAGGTAAAAACAAGCATCCAAAGTTTATACCTTTTCCAATTAAAAAAGTAGAAAGGAAAAAGAAATGATTGAAAATGATAACTTTGAAATTACAGAACGTGATTTTTTTATACAAGTAAAACCTACCTTTGATGAAAGAGATGAATGGAATGGTGAGGTAGATATAACTGTAGCATACCCACCTAGAAACGTATTGACAAAGCAAGCATACTCTGGTATAGATTTTTTTGTAAAAATGTTGGTGTGTTCTGTGTCAGTTATGGAGATAGACCAGCATGTTCGTAAGGCTATATACAATTACGTTGCAGAAAATTACCCAGAAGATTTTTCAGATACGTATGAAAGGGATGGTAAATTAATTGACATAGAACACGATGGTAACATAATTAAATTAAACTTTATAAAAGATACAGAAGAGGATGCATAATGGATGACCAGATAAGACATGAGAAGTATATGAAACAAGCAATGGCACAATCAGACGTAATTACAAATCCAAAACACTACGAGCGTTATGCTATTGAGCCTGTATCATTTATAATGAATAATGAGTTACCTTTTTGGATGGGTAATGTAATAAAATATATAATGAGAGCAGGGTATAAATCTAACACTGCTGAGATAACAGATTTAAATAAAGCTAAAAGGTATATTGATATGCGTATTAATCAACTAGAAGGTCGTGAACCAAATGAAAGTTAAAGTGTATCTAACCTTAGAAGTAGATGAAGAAGAGTATCAACTACCTGCTGATGAAAACCCTTCGGAAGAAATAAGAGAAGTTATACGTGATATAATTTATGATATAGATGGGATAAATTTAAAATATATAAAAGCTAAAATGGAGAACAATACATGATAAGCAATTACTTACCAACAGACTACCAAAACTTTATTGCTCTATCTCGCTACGCTAGATGGAAAGAAGATGAGCAAAGACGTGAGACATGGGGAGAAACAGTAGCAAGATACTTTGACTACATGACAAACCATCTCAAAGAAACGTGTAACTTTGAATTATCTGATTCATTACGTAATGAGTTAGAGGAAGCAGTGCTTGAGCAAAGAGTAATGCCAAGCATGAGGGCATTGATGACATCAGGACCTGCCTTAGATAGATGCCACGTAGGTGGATACAACTGTTCTTACGTACCTGTAGACAGTCCTAGAGCATTTGATGAGACAATGTACATCTTAATGTGTGGCACAGGTGTAGGCTTCTCTGTGGAGCGTAACGCTGTAGACAAGTTGCCTATAGTTAATGAACACTTTGAGTACAGCGACACAGTAATTAAGGTTGGTGACAGCAGACCCGGGTGGTCTAAAGCATTACGTGAGTTGATTGCTATGTTATATGCAGGTCAGATACCACAGTGGGATGTATCTAAAGTGCGTCAAGCAGGTGCAAGGTTAAAGACATTTGGTGGTAGGGCATCAGGACCACAACCTTTGATAGAGTTGTTTAACTTCTGCATTGAGAAGTTCAAAGGTGCGTCAGGTCGTAGGCTGTATCCTATTGAATGTCACGACATCATGTGTAAGATAGGAGAGGTTGTAGTCGTAGGTGGGGTTAGACGTAGTGCATTGATTTCATTGTCTAATCTTAATGATGACCAGATGGCACACGCTAAGTCAGGTCAGTGGTGGGAGAATGAAGGACAACGTGCGTTAGCTAATAACTCTGTTGCCTACAAAGAGAAGCCACAGATGGGTACATTCATGCGTGAGTGGGTGTCCTTGTATGAGAGCAAGTCAGGTGAGCGTGGCATATTTAATCGTGCATCAGCTATTAAACAAGCCGCTAAGAATGGTAGACGCGATACTGATTACGCATTTGGATGTAATCCATGTAGTGAAATTATCTTACGCCCATACCAGTTTTGTAACTTGTCAGAGGTAGTAGCACGTGCATCAGACAATATGGAATCGCTACGTAAAAAGGTACGTATTGCGACTATATTAGGTACGTTTCAGTCTACAATGACAGATTTTAAATATCTAAGAGATGTATGGAAAAGAAATACGCAGGAAGAGAGACTACTTGGTGTGTCCCTTACTGGTATCATGGATAATCAGATACTGGCAGGGCAGAGTGCAACATATGGTATGAACATCAGTGCATTACTAGAAGAGTTAAAGTCAGTAGCTGTAGAAACAAATGCTATCTTTGCTGAACAGTTAGGTATTAATCAATCTACTGCTATAACTTGCGTTAAGCCTAGTGGTACAGTCAGTCAATTAGTTGACAGTGCATCAGGCATTCATGCTAGACACAACCCATACTATGTGCGTACTGTTCGTGGTGATAATAAAGACCCACTAACACAGTTCTTAGTAGCACAAGGTATACCTGCTGAGCCTGACGTAATGAAGCCTGACAGCACTACAGTTTTTAGTTTTCCAATGCAGTCACCCTCTGGTGCAGTAACACGTACTGGTATGACAGCTATTGAACAGCTAGACTTATGGCTACTATATCAGAGACATTGGTGTGAGCATAAACCATCTGTCACTATCTCTGTGAAAGAGCATGAGTGGATGGAAGTAGGTTCATGGGTGTATGAAAACTTTGATGAGGTATCAGGCATTAGCTTCTTACCATTTAGTGAGCATACATATCAGCAAGCACCATATCAAGATATCAACAAGGAGAAGTACACAGAGTTGTTTGCACGTATGCCAGACACAGTTGACTGGTCTTTACTGCCTGAGTTTGAGAAAGAAGATAACACATCAGGTGGACGTGAGTTAGCTTGTTCGGCAGGAGTGTGTGAAGTAGTAGACTTGACTGCAGCATGAAGTACGTTCCCGGATATTTAGGAAACAAAAGAGAATATATACACACAACAGGAGATACAATGAAAAAATTAGCACTAGAAAATTACTTGACAAGATTTATGAGATATGTTATAGACTGGCGTAAAACACGAAAGATAATAAGAATGCTACAAGATTTACCTGACCATACGTTAGAGGATATGGGTATAAAAAGACATGAGATAGAAAAATTAGCGTATACAGAGTTACAAAGAAAGAACTATGAGAAGTAAAGTATGGAGAGTATGGGCAAAAACAATTGGGAGCAAGATATCAGATGATGAAAGTGAAAGTGATATGGCTGCTATGCTACGTACCTTTTGGGTACTCACTCATTTGGTTGCTTGCTTTTTTATTATTATACATAATGGGGTCAAGCTAGGATGGTTCTAAATTATGTAGCTAATTGGTGGGAAGTAGCAATGCTTACTGCTATATCAATAAACACAATAATAAATATAGTTGTATTCTTTAAACATAGATGGAGAAATAAATAATGGAAAATAAATTAAAGTATGAGGGTGAGGAGTATGATGTATCAGATGTAGATGATAATGAAAGATACTGGCTTGCTCAAGTTAGGTCACTAAGAGAAAGAATAGCTAAAGCTAGATTTGATTTAGACCAATTAGTAGCCGCAGAAAGAGCGTTCTCAAACACATTAATTAAATCATTACAGAAAGGAGAAACAAACGAAAATGGAGACTAAAGAACTTACAGAGAGATATAAATCACATCCTATAACAGGTAAACCAATGTACGTAAAAAATAAACCTGAAGCAGTTGCAAGAAGAAATAAAGACAGGTGCTATATCAATGGTGAATATATACCACAAACAAGTAAATGGTATGTAAAAGGTGGTGGTAGATTTAAATCATTATCTGATGCGTGGTCTAATACAGATATTAAACATAAGTCAAAACATAGTGTAGGATATGTGTACGCTATCGTTTGTGAATCTCACCCCGGTTGGGTAAAAATAGGTCAAGCTGTTAAACCAACTGATAGATTAGGAAACTATCAAACTAGTAGTCCTCATAGAGATTATAGTATTTTGAATACTATTAACGTAACTAACATGGATATATCTGAAACTAAACTTCACAACATATTTGAACAAGTTGCAGATGAAAGACGTGGTGAATGGTTTAAAATAAATAGTGTTATAACTATGGAGTTGTTTAGTGAATATGAAAACAAACTCAACGTGGCTTGAATATGAAATGGCTAAATGGCAAGAGGAGAAATATCCTAATATGCAATTAAACGATTATCAAAAGAAAGCAAAGGAATATGCTATATATCCTGAATCATATAGGATAACCTACCCTGCACTAGGACTAGCAGGGGAAGCAGGAGAAATTGCTAACAAGGTTAAGAAGTTTCTGCGTGATGGGTACAATCAAGAGGACTTTGAGCAGAAGAAGATAGACATAGCCTTTGAGATAGGGGATGTGTTATGGTACTGTGCTACACTTGCACAAGACTTAGACGTACCTTTATCTGTTATTGCTTCACAGAACTTAGATAAACTAGAGGACAGGAAACAACGCAATGCTATCCAAGGTGATGGGGATAATAGGTAGATGGTTTATGTATCTACTGACAGGCTTAATAATATTCTGGTTATCTTATGTAGTACTAATGGGTGCAATCAATACTGTGTGTGATTGCCAACAAGAACTGGAGAAAAAAAGAAGGGGCTTAATTGCCCCTTTTATTTTTTAATCTATTGTATATAAACCTAGTTCTTCTGCAATGTATAAAGCAGCTAAGTAATTATCTCCTATAGGAATACCTTCTGGATACTTTTCGCTTACTGTTTCTTGTTTATAATACATTTCTATTTTAGCTTTATCTACATCACTAAGTTTATTTAAATAAGTTATCTTAGCAAATCTATCTATTTCATTTGTAACTTCATACACATTCTTGTTATATACTAGAGCCTTTGCTTTAGCTTTAGCTTTTGCAATCTGTTGTTTTACTAAACTCTTTTGTATCATGGGTTCATTTTTGAATGCATAATACTCTTCATCACCTGCTATATAAGCAGTTACATCTTTCTCTACATGCTCTGCCATATACAGCTTTTGTTTATTAGTTAGGTCTGTGTCACCTTTAATCTTCGTAGGTTGTATCTCAAACCACTTTATTCCTAGCCTATCAAACTCTTTCTCAGCTAGATTTCTTTCTTCTTCTTGACCAAGACCAGTTATTTGTCTCATAAAAGGATTAAGTGACCTGACACCTGTAGTTCTAGTAGCACTTTCAAGTCGGTCACGTTTAGGACCTAGCCCTGTGTAACCATAAAAAGAAGCGTCATCATCTACTGCTTGAGGGAAAGAACGTGTTGCCTGTTTCAGCATGTAAGGTATGAACTTAACATCTGTATTATTTGGTAGTGTTCGGAAGTCTGGGTCTAGTGTAGCAACTACGTCTTTTAATACACCTGCTCCAACAGTAAAACTGTTTAAGTAATTACCTAATAGTTTTGCTGTTGCATCGGATATTTGTTGTGTAGTTTGACCATCATCAATACCACTTTGAATTGTGTCAGCAACATTATCTACTAGATTTAATCCCGTTCCTCTAAACTGACCACCACCTACAGCCTTAATAAAATTTCTAATTTCAATAGGCTCATTAACTTTATCACTATTTTGTATTCTATAAAAAGCATCGGCAAGTAAAGCATGTGCAGTAAAAGGTCCTAGTAATGCTTCTGCATTTACTGTACCAGAACCATATGGATTCTCATATTGAAATGGTCCTGTGGTTTCATCTCCAAACGTAGACCTTAAACCAAAGAAAGCACCCACAGTCATAAGTCCTGTCATTTGTTTTGCCACGGATTCAGCACCCAAATCTAAAAAAGGTTTAGTTGCGTACTTACCTGTAGCAGAACCAGCTACATTTTTTATACCACCTAAGTTTAAAGTACCTAGTATAGGTGCATGTTCATACATAAACCTAAATTGATTAATCATATATCTAGGAAAAGGAACGAAGGCAGAGCCTAAAGGAGTTTGAAAAGTGTCTATAAAAAATGTTGCAAACTTATTAAACCCTCCTGCTCTAGTACCGAAGTCTGATGTTTGATATGTAAAGTCTAGTGCTTCAGTCATTCCTCTAGCAATAACTTCATCATCTATATCAGTAAATCTACCTGTTTTCAATAGTTGATTTAAATCTAAATTATTTAAAGATTTAAAAGTAATTTTATCAGATAGTTGTTTTAATTCATCTGTACCTAATACAGCATCTTTTGCTATATTATTTTTTACTTTTACATACCACGGATTTTCTAATTTATAAGTATTAAAAGCCTCTTCATTTTTAAATACTTGAGATGCTGTTCCTAGTCCAACTCTGTCTATCTTTGCACCTGTTGCCCTTATGCTTTTGTTTAACTCCCGTCCTAATATAGCACGTTTAAACATGTTATCTGACATAGTGTTTAACTTGTTACCTAATCTTGCGGCACGAAATAAACCCTTATCTAAAAAGGTATCACCCTTATCTAATTCTTCTGTTGCATGACCCATATCTAAAAACAACTTTTGCGCAGCTTTAGATTTGCCAAAGTCAGGGTCTTTCATTAGCTTTGCTAGAGCAGTAGTCTCCGCAGTAGTTACAGTCATCAAGTCTTTAAATGCGAGAGAATCAACAAAGGTACGCATTTGTGCTTTACCTAAATTAACAGCACGTAATGTTTCTTCTTTTATTTCCTCATCTGTAGGCTCATAATTTCCTATCTGTTTTAATCTTCTTTTAGCTGTTTGTTGAGGCATAGCTTGATTATACAAACCTTGTCCTAAATTGTCAAAGCCATACACAAGATTACGTAAATACCCAGCAGATATATTCCTTGATGTTGTTGCTAATTGTATTGTCATTAATCCTACACGTGCTTTAGCAATGTTTCCCATAACAGACATTGCTTTTTCTAGGTGACTTTTTCCTATTACATTTTCAACTTCATTTAATCTATCTCTGGCTTGTCTAGTAAGCATCTGTACATCACCAAAAGATGCGGCATCTAACATTGCGCGGTCTAAATTATCTAGTTTCTTTAGTTGTTCTTTAGCTGCACGTTTAGAAATACCAGACAATACTCCACCTTTTGCCATTCCTTCACTAACAGATGCCGCCCAAAGAGGTGCAAGTTGCTCAATACTTATACCATATTTGTCAGCAATATTAACTAAACTATTTGCATCAAACTTTTCTACAACACCTTTTTTAGTTTCTATTGCACCTGACATTAATGCTCTTGTTATTTTAGAACCTACTCGCTCTACTCCACCACCCTCAACAACCATATCGGGTATCATGTTAGATAGCTTTGCACCTACAGCAGCTATACTTTTGAAAGTTTGAGTTTCTATATCTGATGCTAACTTTAACTTTAACTTCAACTCATCTATAGTTACTGGTTCAGATAAATCTTCCCTAAGTTTTTTTCCTTCTTTTAATTCTTCAGGTATTGTTTTTGAGAAGGGTACTTTTTTATCACTACCTAATTCTTGAACCTCTTGAAAAATTTCAAGTGCCATATCACCAGTTTCTGAATCCTCAAAGACTTTATCTACCTCTACTTGCTTTGCCTTTAACTCTTTAGACTTTTTATATTTAGTTATCTTACTTGTTCGTTCCGCTACATTAGATGTAATTGCTCTTTGTAATTGCTGACCAGCACCAAATACTGCACCGGGAACTACACTTAAAGCCCCACCCAATGCTACAGCACCACCACGAATGTCTTCTTGCATTCCTGTCTCAACACGTGTTTCTTCTTGGGCGGCTACTTGTCCTGCACCTAATACACCCTCTACTGCACCAGCGCGAACAATACCTGCTGTAGCTGCTTTACGTAATGCTTCACCAGCCACACCACGCTTGAGTACTTCACGTATACCAAGTTTAACACCCTGTTGTGCAGCTAATGCACCAATTTTTGCACCACCACCTGTAACGATACCTGCGTATGTAGATGGAGCAAATGCTATACCTGCCGCATAATCACCAATAGCTTTTAAACCAAAGTCACTATCCATATTATCATATGTATCCATCAGACGAGCCATGCGTTCTTTTTCTTCTTCGTCTGCACCCTGTGCATATATCATGTCACTAATTGCTGTAGCTTCATTTACATTTTGAAAACGAAAGTGTTCCATGTACTTATCATATATAGATTCAGCAGACAATAACTGTCTAGCAGAGTACCCACCTCTATCTACAAGAAATGCAGTAGCATCGTCTAAAAACTGTTCGTCTTTTAATAGCGATTCTTTATTTATTTCATTCACTATCTTATCTTTCTCTAATAATACCATCGTCCATAAGCTGTTGTACTTTATCTGCACCTATTTCTAAACTAAGTTGAGTTATCAATCTAGCATTATCTGTAATATTTGCTGTTTTATTTATTTTGTCTATTTTAGATTTTAAATCTACATCAGGTATAGTATCTTTATTAATTACAGTATTATCATTACCATTATTTGTTATTTTAGGTGGTGCAAATTTATTTACTCCTGAAGAAAAACCACCGGGAACTAATTGTTCAGTTGAGCCATCCTCATTTTTAAATGCAACAATCGTAGGTACACCATCTACAGTTACATATTGAGGAGTTAAATTATTTTTAAATATGTCGTAGAGTTGTTCTTCTGCTTGAGCAGCGGACATACCAGCAGCTATTGCTTGGTCTTTTACAACTACTAATTTATTAATTGCCATATTATGTTTATTAATGTCTTCAGAATTAGTGAGTTTTGTTTTAACTTGATACTCACCTGCACCTAAAGGAACAAGTTGGTCAAATGTACCAGCTAACGTAGCTAATTGTTGACCAATAATTTTTTGATTCTGTGTAGTACGAGCCTCTGTTAATCCAGAACCTGTGTTGTTAATATATTTATATTGCTCAACTAATAGCCTAGCTTTGTCAGCTTGTTTTTTAGCACCTTCAGGGTCGCCACCTTCTGCCAAATTAGTAGACAACAGCATCAGTCTCTGTGCTTCTTCAGCTAAGTTTGGTAAAGAATACAGACTTTGTTTATCAAAAGTATCAGACATAGTAGGAGCAATACCTAAATCTGGTTTTGTATATCTGCCATAACCCATAGCTTCAACTGCTGCATCTGTTTGTCCTTGTGCTTCTGCACCTAAGTCTCTACCTAAACCTATTGCACCAAGTATACCACCTTGTTTTCTAGGACTTGCTTTAAACACTGTTGGGTTAGCTGTAACATAAGATGCTAATTCTTGTGCTGTATTTTGTGTACCTTCATTTGTTATAAAAGTTGGTGATACACCTAATGAAATAAGATTTTCATATCTAGCAGATTGTTCTATTGCACCTTGAAGACCATGCTCTCTAACCAAGTATTCAGCAACGTCTAATCCACCAGCACGTCCTGCTATACCTTTAATTGTTTCTATGTTTTCTCTTAACTCTGTCTGATATCTCTCTTGCTCTTCAAAGTTCTTTTTAATTTGATAGTCAGCCATACGGCTTACAGTCTCATTAGCCTCTTCTCTCTCATCTCTTAATATCTCAGCACCACGTTTTGCTGCACCAACTAAAACATCAGATGTCTTTATATCACCAAACAAACCACCTAAAAATGCCATGCTTTATCTCCTAGCCATTAAGCCCTTCGGCTCTTCTTCTTCAACTGGTGCTTGCTCTTCTACTACTTCTGGTTCAGGTTCTTCAGTTGTTTCATTCTTTGCTTCTTCATCACGTAACTTATTCAATGCTTTAGTAACTAAAGTAGAGCGTGTCTTTTCTTTCTTATCCATACCTGTATCATATTCAATACCTGCTGAATCTCCTATCAGTCTCATCATCTCTATCAGCACTGGCATAATTATAATGCCTACGTCTACACTGTGCTTACCTTCCATTACACTATTCATCTGCATACTATTAGCTAATGTAGTTAAAGGTATACCCATCTCCATGACATCTATTAGTTTTTCGGAGAATGAATCACTTGCCATGCGAGGTACATAAAATTCTAATGCCTCATCTACTGTAGTAAACTGTGGTGGACTTTGCCAAGGTCTAGCCCCAAGTTCTGCTGTCAAAGACTGCCCCGGAATTGGTGCATCAAACATAGGTTCAGCCATTCTTTATCTCCATACGTTTTGCATTCAATGTATTAAATACTTCTATTGCCCGATATGCAGGGTTATCTTTTACGCTGTCGTTGTTTTGTTTTCTACTTCTCATAGGTGATAACAAACCTGTATTAGGTGTAGGAGATTGTTTATTTTTAAGCATACTTGATGCACGTTCAGCTTGTTTATATAAAAGTTCTGCATTGTTTGTTTGCATATTAACCACCAAATCTACTTGTTATAAATGCACTGCCTAGTTCCGTAAATAAACTTCCCACTGCTTGACCTGAAGCTGACGCTTTATTTATTTCGCTTTGCTTTATTACACCATCATTTTCTAACTGTTGTTCAGCTAATTTGTTTCTTCTATCTAATTCACCTTCAGTAGATGTCCATGCCCACTCCATAGTATCGGCATAATGTTGCCACAGATTATTGTATGCTTCACTAGATATTTCAAGTACTGCTTGAGCATTAACTTCATTAGCACGATTAACTGCGGCAGTATCTGCTGTAGCTATTTGTCTACGCCATTGTGCATTAGCTTGTGCTATCACCAATTGATTCTGTGCATTAAACTGGTCACGTTGATTAGCAATCTCTTGATTAAATCTTTCAACTGTATTTACCTGACCTGCATTAAATTGATTTTGAGCATTAGCTTGTGAAGAGTTAAATTGATTTACAGCAGATGTTAAATTAGCAAAGAACTGGTCTGTCTGGTTCTGAGATGTAGCATTAAACTGTCTTGAAGCATTCTCTGCAGCTTGGTCTGTAAACAAAGACTGTATACGAGACTGCGCCTTAAACATCTCTGTCTGCTGTTGATTAGACAGGTTTTGCAAATCCATCTGCATGAAGTTTTGTGCATTTTGTACAGATGCCTGTTGTCTGTTGTTCAGGTTAGACAAGTCCATATTAGATAATGCACTTGCTTCTGCTATAACCATTGCCTGTTTATTAGACAAATTTTGCAAGTTCATTGTATTAGCAATACGACTATTCTCTAATGCTATCTGTTGTTCAGCAGTAAAGTTCATATTAGCTACATCAGCTATGCGTCCAGCATTTTGTACACGCGCTTGAAATGCTTGGTCAAACTCCATGCCCATAAACTCTGCACGTTGTTGTGCCGCTAACATATTACGTTGCTGTCTATTAGATAAGTTCTGTGATTCAAACTGTGCAGTTACAGATGCATCAGCTTGTGCGATAGGTAGTGCGGATTCCATTGCCGCTTGTACTAGTGCCTGACCAGCAATAGATGAAGCACCTAAACCTCTAGCGGCAAGTTGTCCTTGCACTGCTCTCATAGCACCAGCCGCCCATGCAGGTGTGTTACCACCTTCAAACTGTTGCATTAGTCCTTCTAGTTGACCTTGAACGGTAGCTTGTTGTGTTGGGGTCGCTTGTGCGGCTTGTATCTCTTCAGTAAACTTAGCGGCTTTTTCTGCGTTAGCTACACCACTAATGAGTTCACCGTTCTGTATCTCACGCTGTACAGGATTTTCCATAAGTATGGCATCACCTTGTGCGGCTTCTAAATCTCCAACAGATGACTTAGTTTGCTGGGCGGCTATAACTTTAGAGCGTGGGTCATTAGGGTCAGTTTGTGCCGCTTCTACGGTATCTAAAGCTGTATCTATACCATCAGCAGACTGAGATGCTTCCATTTTATTTGCTTGTTTTTCTTGTACAGCATCTGCTTGTGTTGTATCAGCTACAGCAGTAGATATACTAGCACGTGGGTCTAACATGCCAGTTCCTTGTTGTAACAACTGGTCTTGCGTTATAGGTGTAGTTTCTGCTTTTGTTACACCACCTACAGGTAATGCACCTGTTGACATTCTATCTACAGTGATGTCACCTATAGTGGGTGATGGTGGGGGAGTTTCTTCTGCTGGTGGAGTTTCCTCTACAGGTGCAGGTGGAGTTGTACCACCTTCTTGCATCTTGACTACACCACCACGTGCCATCTGCATAGCTTGGTTAGTAAACTGTTGCATACGTTGTTGACGCATGGGGTCTTGTGTTATAAAATCTTGAAAGCCTTGCATGTTACCCTGATAGCCCATAGAACGTGCTATCTTTTCCATGCCACTAGGTTTAAATGCTTTGAACATTGCCATGTTTATTTCCTGTCTAATGCTCTATCTAATTTATCTTCTACTCTGTGTAATGCTTCCATAACTCTATCCATGTCATCACGTAGTTCATTCTTGGTAGCATAGTCTTCACGAGTTTTGTTTAGTAATATTTGTAATCGTTTAACTTCAGTAAACATTTGACGGAATGCCCAGAATGCTGGTGCAATTACCATTGTAAGGATAATATTCCAGAAGAGCATTGCGTCCATTTCCATTATGCTAAGTCTCCGTGTACACCATCATTTACTTGAATAGTATCTACATTAGTACCACTGTTGTTTTCTGTTGTTGTTCTAAATGAACTCGTAGTAGGTGCAGAAAACATAAAATCGTACAAACCATGGCTTCCATAATCAGCCGCACCTGCATTAAACTGATAAAACGAATAATTTGCGTTTGCCATATTGTTTGTAAAGTTAATTGTATAGTTTCCAGTGCCGTTGTCTGTAATTGAACCCACATTGAGGCTATCCCTCAATGCTACAGTGCCAGTGCCATTAAAGTTACACCAA
>VMHT01025801.1_pt1 | contig 17890 bp, 28 predicted proteins | sample 4693611 | NCBI WGS metagenome assembly VMHT01 (sample SAMN12280063, study PRJNA550983) | marine metagenome | isolation source: seawater sampled from same location over 5 years 0.02-0.2 micron viral filtrate | place: USA: collected off the coast of southern California halfway between the port... ...
AAGGCTATAGTAACAACTAGCCTTGACGATCCAACTATTCAAATATGGATAGATGCGGCGAATTCAATAGTTAATGCAAACTCTGATTGTATTGGCGGTGATGAAGCTTTATTAACTCAGGTTGAATTATATTTATCGGCTCATTTTGTCGGTATGCTTGATCCTGAAATACGTGGTTTTGTTACCAAAGAAAAACTTGAAGTATTTGAAACAACTTATTCAAACCCTGTAACACTAGCAAACAATATAGATAATACGCCATACGGCACAACAGCAAACATGCTTTCTAATGGTTGTCTTGCTAACACTTCTGATAAATCAGCTGAAGTTTGTTTTTTTTGATAAGGGCTAATAAATGGCTTTCGATTACACAAAAGCAAGAGCAACAGCAAAAAAAATCATTTCTAAATTTGGTCAACCTTCTTCACTAGTAAAAAAAGGCACGACAGGCGGATATGGTGTAGGCGGAAATATTGAAGCTGATGCCCCTGATATAACCATTGATGGAATAATTACACCTTTAGTTAGTTATAAAACTAATGAAATAGATGGTGAATCAATAATTATTGGTGATGCTTGGGCTTTCTTCTACACTGAAAGCATTGTTGATATTGAGGTTGATATGCAAGCAACTATTAATGGTCAAACATTTAGCGTTAAGGGTATCAAAAGGCTATCTTCAGTTGATGATATTAACCTTTATACTCGTTTGCAGTTCAGAAAGTAATGGCTAGTCAATGGTCGAAAATATCAACCAAGAATAAGCGTAAAATGCTTGGTGCTGTTAAGCGAACAACTAAAAGCATTGGTAAAGATATTATTAAAGGTTCGCCCATTGATACTAGGCAATTTATAGAAAGCTGGAATTCTTCGTTGAACGTTCCTGATTTATCTATTGGTGGAAGTGCTAACGCTGGATTGTTGCCAGTTGTTAATAAAATGAAGATAGGTGATGTTTTTTATTTTACTAACAATCAACCTTATGCTTTACGCTTAGAATTTGGATGGTCTGATCAAGCACCTAACGGAATGGTTAGATTAGCGGTTGCTAAGTTTCCTTTTACCGTTGCTAAAATAACAACTGAATTTATAAATAGGCCAGTGATACCAACATGATTAATAAATTTAATATTTCTAAAGCTCTTTTTGATAAGGCTGAACAAGTTTCAACTGATAATTCTTATTTGTTGATCGCTGAAGGGCAAAAGCACGAATCAGATCCTAATGAAACCTATATTGAAGAAAAGGTTTTATATGGTAGTGATGATAGTGTTGGCCTTAGTGATGATTCAAGTGATATTCAAATTGGCATTTATCAGATTAACGTTAACACTCCGCAAGCTGAAAAAGGTGGTAAATGGGCTGGTCTTGAAATTGCTGGCGTTTATCAGTCTGAATTCAGTAAAGGGTTAACATTATCTTTTGGTGGTCAAAGCTTGCGTATTAAGAACGCTTCAGTGATACCAATGGCACAAAGTAAAACACATTACATTCATATATTAAGTATTGTTTATAGTGTGAATAACTAGGTTTTAACACTTCGGTTAATTAGTGTTACTATGAAAGCCGGATGAAATTTTTATTTAATTAAATAAGGAATACAATTATGAGTTCTCGTACTTCGGCAGGTACTACCATATCAATTGGTGTTGCCCCTGCTACATATGATCCGGCTGGCTTTGCTGCTGTATCTTACGATGTTATTGGTGAAATAACTGATGCTGGTGAATATGGCAAGGTTTACAACCTTGTAACACATAACCCACTAGCAGATCGTAAGACAGTAAAAAAGAAAGGTTCTTACAATAACGGCTCTGTAACTTTACAGATTGCACAAGATGAAGATGATGCTGGACAACAAGCCGCATTAGCCGCTTCTGATTCTGATGATAGCTTTAGTATTAGAGTTGTTAAACAGAATGGTGCTATTGATTACTTCACTTCTCAAGTAATGTCTTTCACTGATGCTATCGGTGGTGTTGATTCTATTGAAGGCGGTTCAATTCAATTAGAAATCGACAATGATATTGTTAAAGTTGCCGCACCATAATAAAGGGGTAAAAATCTCATGGCAGAAATAGCAAAAACCTCAGTTACAGGTTCAGGCCAAAAGGCCGTAACAGTAACCACATTAGGCGCTTCAGATACACTTGATTTTAAAAAGAACGTTAATTCAACGCTTATTTTAAATAACGTGACAGCTGGCGCTTTAACTCCATTGATTGTTGGCGCTGATGCTACAACGTTTCCGGCTGCTGGTTTGGGTAATGTTGACGTTTCAGGCGGCTATCAAATGACTTCAATTGCTGCTGGTGAAACTGTTGCTTTACCTCTTGATAGTATTTCAGGATATTTAAAAGGCGTGATCACTGTTACTGGTGGTGATGCAATTGAAGCGCAATTATTAGAATACGCTTAATATTTTAATAGTCGCATTAAAAAGCCGCTTTAATTATTAGCGGCTTTTTTGTTTCTGGTTATTATTGTTTAAGGCAAAGCTTTATATATTTCAGCTTGAATTGGCTTATTGCCCTTTTATACTTTTCATTTTCTTCTTCATACTTTCGTTTTTCATCGGCCTTGATGATTTTATTTTTTGCATTGATAGCATTAGCTAAATGTTTAAATCCGCTATACCTTGGCACTTCATAAGCATCAAAAACAATATCTTCATCTTCCTTATATAGTGCAAGCGTTTTAAATATATCTTCTTGTGCTTGCCGCTTAATCATTATTTCAGCTGCTTTTTCACCAATGCGTTTGCATTCCGTTTGCAATGCGTTCGCATTAAAACTTAAACTTAATAGTATAAAAATTAAATATTTCATGGTAATCATCCTTTGTTAGAGTCTATTTATTATAAGTTAAGTAATGCTATAATCAAATTTCGGCTGAGATAGGATCGCGCATCCGAAAGGCGGATTCATCCACCGCTTTCAAAGCCGTTCAATTTTTGGATGAATAATGCGAGGCATGAATTATGGATTTATCAAAATTAGATTTATCAAAAAAAGCAAATGAAGGCTCTGTTCTTAATTTGGTTTACCCTGCTGATTATACTGATCCTGAAACGGGTAAAGAGTATGAAAAAGGCGATCCGATTACTGACGAAAAAGGCAAAGAGCCAAAACAGTTTTTTGTTCGTTTGCTTGGTACTGATTCTGATCAGTATCGTAAACTTTCAAACAGAAGTCTTGAAAAGTCATTTAACAGCCGCGACAAGAAAAAGAAAGTTGATATTGAATCAACTCAACGTGAAGTTGCTGAAAAATTTGCCAAGTGTACAACTGAATGCTATTTCATTGAAAACGGCAAAGAAGTTGAATGTACTACAAGTGAAATCACAAGGCTTTACTTGCAATACTCTTGGATAAAAGAACAAGTTGATGAATTTATCAATGACCGTTCAAATTTTACCAAGGGTTAAGTGAACAACTTAGCCTTTATGCAAAACAATTGGCGTGGCTTCATTCCGCGCCAAAACAAAATGATAAAGACGAAAACCCAAAAAGCCGATTAAAAACACTACCTGAAGATCATGCTTCAAGAAAATTACCTGAAGCTGACGAACACATGAAAAAGTGTTTTGAATTACTCGGCTTTTGTTTAAGTGGTTCAATGGGTGCAATACCTTTAACGTGGTCTGAAATAGATTCATTTACAAAGCGTTCAGGTTATCAACTTAACGGCTGGCAAGCTGAACATATAATTAAAATGAGTTGTGATTATTGTTATATGCTGTCTAAAGCTAGAAAGCTTGGTTATCCTTCACCATATCAAGAAGGTTATGATGATGAAGATGAAAAGCAAAAAATGCGTGATAGAGTTGCTAAACAATGGGAATCATTCAGTGATAACGTGAAGGTAAAATAAAAGGGCTTAACCGCCCTTTTTTATTGCTTGTAATCTTATTGTTACTTTCGTTTTATACTCCCCTGAATAATGCCTTATTCCACTAGTACAATCAGCACCGCGCATAACGTAACGCTTACCCATTATATTAATAACTTCAGCTTCGTTATATTGCTTAACTAATGCTTCAACTTCTTCAGGTCGCATTGTTAAAGTTATTTCTTCAACTTCACCTTTGATCATACTTGATATTCCCCATTTTCATCTTTTAAAAAATGTAGTTTTATTAACTTATAGTTTGATGGTAGTGAGGTTGGGGTTACTTTTTTTTCTGTTATCATTTCAAATCCAAAAGGGCTTGAAATTGTGGCGATACCAACACAAATATCTTTTTCATATTTAACAAACCCCTGAAGCCCGTAATATTTTAGCTCTGTAACTTCATAACGGTTGAATATTCCGGTTTTTTCAATTTTTGTGCTTATGGTTTGTTGAATTTCTACAGGTTTTTTTTCTTCACTCTTAAAGCAAAGCAAAAAAATAACAATGATTAAAACAGCTAAAACAATAAAGTTTTCCATAATTATTCCTTATCTAATTTAAGATGCTTACAACGAGCTTCACAAAGCAAGTAATTAGCATCAAGTTCATGTTGTGAATATTGAACCCCAAATTCACCGTTTAATTGTGGCGTAAGATAAGCACCTTCTTTGAAATCTTCTGAAGTGGCTATAAATATAAATTTTTCATCAAGCCATGATTCAGTTTGATTAAATTCTTTCACGCTGGAAAATGTTTTCAGTACAACCTGATCACCTGATAGTAATGTTGTGAATACTTTCATTTATCTTCCTTACTTAAAAGTTTGTTAGCTATCCTAATTAATGCTGATCTCAAAGGTTCGCATTGTTTAAGCGCCGTTTTATGAACTAACTTAGATTTGAATTTTTTATAAACATCACTAGCTTGTTCTGGGGTGTCAAAATAACCCAAGTGTTTAGGTTTTCCGCTTACACTACATCTAGATCTATATTTTCCATTATCATGAAATGTTACGCCTTGAGGGTAATTTCCTCTTGATTTTGCGCTATCAGTCAATAAGGTGTTTATTTCTTGGGTTACAAAAATACAAGTCTCAGGAGAATAAACTTTATTACCATGAATTAAAATATCCTTATCAAGATGCTTTCCTTGCCAATCTTGCTTAATCATCCATGCTTTGAAATTAGAGAAAGTTAACCATTCATCACAAACTGAGCAATCTTTATAGCTAGGCTTTTTCAATACATACTTAGGGCAATAACACCTTGTTATCATATTTCGCCATCTAATATAATAAGGGCATTTAGTGTATTCACTAGATGAAGAAATTACATAATCACTATCATCAATAGCAACTTTAAGTATTAATTTCATTTTTTCACACCCTTATCTTTGATATTTAATCTTCTTTGGTATTGACCATGTTTGTCACAACAATAAAGCGCCCTTTTCCCACCGTAAAAGGACTTGTTACACTTAATATAAGCGCATTTTTTTTTCGTTGCTGCCATTGTTTTCTCCTTGTAATTATTTACCTGATTGTAAGTCAATTCTCGTACAAGTCAAGGTTCTTTATGAAATAGTTAATAGGTGCTAGAATGGGTTAACAACAACTTCATTTTCTCAAATTAGGTTTTCTATCATGAGCGATATAGCGAAGCTTGGCTTTTCTGTAGATACAACAAGTTTAAAAAAAGGCGAAAAGGCGTTAAATGACTTTGCCAAAACAGGAGAAAACACAGAAAAGAGAAATCATAAGTCAAAAGAGAAAATGAAAGATGATTATGAAGATCTTGGTGATGCTATAGGCAAAACAACTGCCCAACAAATTAAAGCAGAAAAAGCGATGGCTCAATTCAGTCGCAGATCGGGGCAGGCAGGGATCCAATTTCAACAATTTATCGGACAAGTTCAAGGCGGTCAAGGCGTTATGTTAGCCTTATCACAACAATCAGCTGATTTAGGCTTTGTTCTTGGCGCTCCTTTAATTGGTGCTATCGCTGGTATTAGTGCCTCATTGATTGGCCTGTTAATTCCTAATCTTATTGATACCACTTCAGCCATGGAAGATTTAGATAAAGCCATGGCACAAATAAACAAAACCGCAACTGATGTTGATGGTATTAAAGCATTTACCAAAGAAATTGCCGCCATTGCTGAAGAAAGTGAAAAGGCCGGAAGATTAATGATTTTAGCGGCTGAACAAAGTGCAAGGGATGCCGGACGCGCCGCCGCTGAAGGTATTGGTGAAGAATTTAATGATGCTTTTGATGTTGCCTTTTTTCAAACCAGCTTTGATGCCTTGAAAACTATTGCTGGTACTGCTGGCGGTACTGGCTTCACTATATCAGCTGAATACCGTGAACTAGGTGAACAATTTGGTTTAACTGGTGTTGCTGCAAGGGAAGCCGGAATTGATGTTTTAGTTTCGTTGCGTGAAATGGAAATTGCCGTTGGTGCTGGCCTTCCTGATGCTGGTGATAAAATTGTTGCCTTTCAAGAAAAGCTTGCTGAACTGGCTGAAACTTCTTCTGGTGAAAATAAGACTAAATTATTAACGTTCGTAAATTCAATTTCTGAATATGTTGATAAAGCTAAATTAGCGGCTGAAATGTCTGAACTATTCAATAACACCTTGAAGGAAACTGATCTTGATCTTGTCACTGAAGAAAGTATTAAACTAAATTCAGCTGTTGAAGGTGTTGCTAGTAGCTTAGAAGCTCAGATTATCGCCTTACGTGATGGTGAAGATGCTGCTATTAGTTGGAGCATTGCACAGCGTTTAGGGCTTGAAAGTGTTGAAGAAATACCTGAAGCAATCAAGTTGCAGATAGCACAAATTAAAGCGTTAAAACTTGAGCGTGAAGAAGATCTTGAATTACTAAAAGAAATCCGTGAAAACGATAAAGCACTAGCGGCACAACAGAAAAAAGAAGCAAGTGATGCTGAAAAGCGAAGAAAAAAACAAGAACGTGATTTTGATAAATTAACTAAACAGATTGAAGGTTTTGGTGGTGCTTGGACTAAAACCGGATCAGTTATAGTTGATGCTTTTGGTGATATTTCTGATGCCATGAATAACTATATGGATCAGATCAGTGAAATTGAATCTAATGAAAAAGCTCTTGCCGAATTCAGAAAAGAAAAAGGTGAAGATAATGCTGAAGTTATCGCCCTTCAGCAAAAACTTGAAGAAGATCGTGTTAGTGCTGAATTAAGTGGAATGAAATCAGTTGCTAAAGCTGGTGAAGCTTTGTTTGCAGAAAAAACGGCGGCGGCTAAAGCATTTGCCGCATTAAATAAAATAATTACTGTTGCTGAAATCGCCCTTTCATTTCAAAAAATGGCAGTTGGAACAACTGAAGCTGGTGTTCATGTTGCCAATGAAACAACTAAACAAGGCGCTAACGCCTTAACAGCTATCACTTCAGCCTTTGCCGCACCTTTCCCAATTAACTTTGTTGCTGGTGCTGCAATGATTGGCATTATGGCTAGTTTACTTGGTGGTTCGTTTGGTGGTGGTAGTGGCTCGGTTGATATGACTGAACAGCGACAAGAGACACAAGGAACAGGAACGGTTTTAGGTAGTGATGATAAATCACAATCAATCCTTGAATCACAAGAACGTTTTGAAGATTTATCTATTGATCAATTAGCTGAATTGCGTGGAATTAAAACTTCAATTGATTCAATGGTTCTTGGCATTCAAAAACTAACAGGTTCAATTGTTGTTAGTGGTGTTGGTGAATTTGCTGGCGAAACTGGCGAAATATCAAGATCATTTGCTGGCTTCAGTAGCACTAAGAAAAAGATACTTGATCAGGGTATTAGTTTTATTGGTCAATCTTTAGGTTCAATTATTGAGGGCGGAATATTACAAGCTCAAGCTTTCTTTGATATTGAAACAACGAAGAAAAGCTTTTTTGGCCTGAAAAAGAAAGTTAGAACTAGAACAGAATTTCAAGATATTGATACAGCCATCCAACAAGAAATGGCGGCTATTTTTGGTCACATAGGAGATACAGTTTTAGAATCTGCTAGGTTGCTTGGTTTTGAAACCGTTACCATTATGCAACAAAGCTTTACTGGTTCTGATTTTTTAAACAACCTTGATGAAATGGATATTTCAGAATTAAAGCGTTTTATGGGTGGTCGATTTGGTGAAGCGTTTGGTTCTGTATTTACTGAAGTTGAAGTTGGTCTTGAAGAAGCCCTTTCACAATTCCAAATTAATATTGGCAAAGTTAGCCTTGAAGGTTTAAGTGGTGAAGAAATTGAAGCTGAACTTCAGGCTGTTTTCAGTCAACAAGCCGATCTTATCGCTGAATTCTTAGTTCCAAGCATTGCGGAATATCAACAAGTAGGTGAAGGCTTATTTGATACCTTAACGCGAGTAACTAAAGAACAGGTTGTTTTCAATGATAACATTGCAAAAATGGGCTTTGACTTATCTGAATTATCAAACGTTATTCAAATTGATATTGCACAATCAATAATTCAGTTAACAGGTGGTCTTGAAAACTTTTCTGATTTAACAACTTCATTCTTTGAAAATTTCTTTAGTGAAGCTGAACAACTTGCATTCTTAGAGAATTCATTAACAGAAGCTTTTGAATCACTTGGTTTATCAATTGTTACTAGCCGTGAAGAATTCAAAGCATTAGTTGAAGGAATTGATATAACCACTGAAGAAGGGCAAGAATTATTAGCCGCATTACTTGAAATTAATCCGGCGTTAAGTGATTACATCGAAGAATTAGAACGTGTTGAAGCTAAACGCGTTGATATGACCATTGAATTATTGAGACTTCAAGGCAAGGCTGAAGAAGCTCTTGCCATGGAAAGACAGCTTGAACTTGAAGCTTTAGATGAATCATTAAGGGCGCTTCAATTATTGATATTCGCTGAAGAAGATCGTATTGCCTTATTAAAAGAACAGGAAGATGCAATTAGAAGTTCTTTTTCTATGCTGGAACAAGCAATTAATTTAGAAAAACAACGGGCGCAAGCTTCGTTAGATGCCGCTTCAGCTGCTCATACTGCCGAACTAGATAGAATTGATGGCCTAAGAAGTGAATTAGAAGCTGAAAATGCTTTAAGACAAGGCAACTTGGCAACCGCTGAAAATGCTTTGAATAAGGCGTTCGATAGTGAAATGAAGCGTATTCAAGATGGTGCAAGTGCTGAAATTGCTTTAATACAAAGAAATTCAAACGAAAGAGTTAATAGTTTAAATAGCGAAAAGAACGCTATAAAAGCAACAGCAACTTCAATGAAGTCTCTTGTTAATACAATTAATTCATCATTAGGTTTAAGTGGAAGTTCTAATTTAATTGCAGCCTTGGCAAGTGCTAGAAGTGGTGATTTTTCAAAAGCTAAAGCATTAGATATATCAGGATTAACAAAGCTTGATCCAAGTGAATTTTCTAGTGCTGAAGAACTCGCTGTTCAAGAAGCATTAAATAAGAATAGATTAAAAGCAATTGGCGATCTTGCACAAACTGAATTAACAAGTGCTGAAGCAATGCTTGCCGCCATTGATAGACAAGTTGAAGCAACTAAATCAAGCACTGAAAGACAAGTTCAGGCAATACAAGAAGAGGCTGATTTACAGGTTAAAGAGCTTCAAGAACAACTTAATGCTTTACTTGGTATTGATGATAGCGTTCTTGGCATTGATGAAGCCATAAAGCAATTTCAGGACGCACAGAAAGCAATTGATGAATTAGGTTATGAACAAGAAGTTGAACGCCTTGATATGTTGGTTCAAAGTGCTAATGATGTTTTTGCCTTACATGAACAAGCCTATGCTGATGAACTTGAACGCCTTGATGCTATCCTTGTTGATAATGAAGAACTGTTGAATGCGGCCTTGGGTATTGATGCAAGTGTTTTATCTGTTGCTGAAGCAATAGCCGCACTAAACGCTTCAATTTCAGCATTAGGTTCATCAAGCAATTCAGAAACAACAAACCCTGTTGTAAATCCATTTGCACCAGTTGACGATCAGAATATACCAGTTGCACCGCCAAAAGGTCTTATCTTTATTGATGATCCAAAGCCAAGCCCTGAACAAGAAGAAATAAAAGAAGAGTTGCGGAAAACGCGTGAAGATAATGTTATGTTCCAACGTGAATTAATTAAAAACACTAAACAAACCGCTAGGATTTTACAGCGTTTTGAATTGGATGGTTTAGATACAAGGCAGATCCCATAATGAGAGTTGTTAAACCTATTGAAGTTACTGATGCAAAATTTACTTCTTCAACGATACCTGAACCGGATGCTTCAGTTGGTGAAATTGAATGGTCTGCTGGTTCTTATAATACAGGTGATAGAAGAATAAAATCTTCAACGCATCGTGTTTATGAAGTTACTGCCGATCCAAGTACAACTGACGATCCTGAAGTTGGCGTTCTTAAAGATCCGCCAACTTGGGTTGATGTTGCTCCAACTAATAAATGGGCTATGTTTGATGCCGTTAACAGTACGCAATCAGAAGAAACAACACAGTTAATAGTTGAAATAACTAACGGGCAAACGGTTAATTCTGTTGCAGGGTTTTCTATAGAAGGCGCAACGGCTATAAACGTAACAGTAACCGATCCGACTGAAGGCGAAGTTTACAATACTGATATTGATATGGTTGATAATTCAGCTGTTGCAGATTGGTATTATTACTTTTTTGCTCAAATAGTTCAGATTAGTCAATTTGCCTTGTTAGATCTTCCGGCTTATCCGGCGGCAACAATAAAAATAACTGTTGATGGTGGTGATATAAAAGTTGGAAGTTTTGTTCTTGGCAATCAACTTGATTTAGGTATTGCTAATTATGGAACTAGCGTTCAACTCCTTGATTTTTCTAAGAAAGAAACAGATAATTTTGGTAATATAGTTGTTACTCAAGGAAGAACGAGCAAGTTAGTTGATTTTGATGTTACAATCGACAAAGAAAAAGTTAATTATGTTTTTGGTGTTCTATCTTCAATAACAACAATACCTAGTGTTTGGGTTGGTGATGATGGTTCAAACGATCCAACTTTGGTTTTTGGATATTATAGAGATTATCAAAATAATATTTCATCACCAACGATAACGGATGCAACAATTCAAGTAGAAGGATTAGTTTAATGGCTGCTCCAACAATTCCCGTTTATACGGGTACAGTTCCAAACAGAAACCAATCAGCCAATGACTTTGCTGATAATGCTGATGATTGGCTTGCTTATCAAGCGCCACTAGCAACTGATTATAATAATTTAGCAACTTATTTAGATAACTTGGCTGCTGATGTTGATGCTGATGCTATCGCGGCGGCGGCAAGTGCGACGGCAGCCGCTTCGAGTGAATCAATTGCTTTATCAAGCGCAAATTTTAAAGGTAATTGGTCTGACTTAACCGGAACTTTAAATATTCCATCCTCTGCTTATCATAAAGGTGTAACTTGGCAATTGTTAAACGATTTAGCTGATGTTACGTTAAGTGAACCAAGCGTCACTTCTGATTGGGCTGTTATAGACAACTCAACCAAAATAACAAATAACACAACACTTCATTTTTATAGGAATCGTTAATCATGGCTGCACAAAAATTTGAACAATTAGGAGCGGTTGTAATACCTGCAACATCAACATTAACACTTGTTTATAAGTGTCCAGCAAGCAGAAAAGCCGATATTAATTTAAATATAGCAAATAGTGATGATGTTGATACACAAGTAAAAATAGTTCATATTAAGAATGACACTATTGCAAATGTAGCGGCTGAAGATTACGTTCTTGGTGGTGCTTCAGCTGGACTTCCTACAGGATCTTTAGCTAGCAACTTAGCTCCAATTGAAAAAACTGGAATTGCAATGAGTGCCGGTGATGAAATAGGGGTGTGGTCTAATAACTCCGCTTTAGCCGCACAAGTCAACGGTATAGAAGAGGACGCATAACATGAGTTTTAATATCCCTTTCAAATCTGGCGGTGGTGGTTTTGTCACTAAATTTGCTAGCCCTCTTATTATTGTATCTTCAGGAGCTACAGGAACGTTTGTTACATTAACACCACCAGCAGGGCAAAAAGTAAGAGTTAACGCTCTTGCAGGATCCGCACGGCAAACAAATTTAACAACTATAGATATAGGTGGCATTACTGCCGTTAGTGCCGTAAACTTGGAAGGTGAAAATTTACAGCCAAATACTGCAAACGAGTTTAAGATCAGTTTTAACGGCGCTTTGCATAACTATATTGAAGGTGGAATTGACGAGGTTATTGAGTTTAAGACAGATGTAGCAACATCTTCAAACACTATTTACGCATATCAATTCGGGGTATAAAATGCAAAAATTAATAAATGATGAATGGGTTGATTGCTCTGAAAATGATTTAGTTAATGGTGATCAATTTCGAATCTCTGTAGGTGGCGGCGGATGGCAACAGCAAACATATTTAGAACCTTTAGAACCTTTAGAGCCTATAATTGTTACCGTTGACTTGTCCGAAGAACAATGTAAGTTAGGAACAGAAGTTCATTATACAATTACATTCAGCCAACCAATAACAGTGCCTTTTGTTGTGCCAATTTCAGTTTCAGATCGCAATGGAAACCATATAACAAATATTGGTTGTAATGTTGTTAATGGTGTTGCAACAGGTTCTTTTACAATGGCTGTTGCTGGTGATTTTACGGTTACTGATGAAGCGATCAATTATCATCACACTGTTATCACAGCGCCACTTGAATTAGCTGAACAACCATGGCTAAGAGTTTATCAATAACTAAGGAAATATCATGGCAAATCATGTACCGCCAGCACTAGCAAAGAAACTGACTGTATATGGCAAAACTGTTGCTATATGGGTTCAAAATATATTTGATGGCAACGATAGCATCAAGGCCACTTATGAAGATAATGGTACTTGGCATTTTTTAGCGCAACCTGATTATTATGTTGCTAATTTAAGTGATAAGGCTAAAACAGATGAATATTTTGATGAAGCCCTTCAAGAAATTAATACAGCAATTGAAACGGCTCTTAAACCTAAAGATGGTGGTGACGAACCAGAAAACGGAAGTGAAAGAATTGAATGGCTATTAGGTCAGTTGATTGTTACTAATAATGTTGTCACAAAAGGTTAAGTAAACTATAGTTGAATTGTTTCATGTTTGAAGGGATTCAGATTAAGCCGCTAAAGTTCTAAACATCTTTAGCGGCATTTTTTTATTCTAGGCCAACATAAACACCATTAATAATATCTATCACATGCTGATCACAACAAGCAATCCCACACAATCCGCCTTTTGATTTAACATCATTCAAGCGTTCAAGCTGTTCTTCACTTGCTCCATAATTCTTAGATTCAAAGGCTTCAACATCTTTGAATTCAATCATTACTATTTGGCCTTTTTTGTTATATCCGGTTGTATCGCCCCAACCTTTACAAGCTAAGTTCATCCAGCCACCACGAACTTTAACTTTTCCGGCTTGGGTTCTTGTTAATTCAACGCCAACCAATAAGGCGCAATCAATACCTTCACGCTGAATAACGTTTTCACTCTTTTTTCGCTGGCTAGGTGTAAACATATAATTGTTCATGCTGATGTACTCATAATTGCACTATGAACTTCAATATCCGGTACAATATAGCCTTCTTCTTTCATTCGTTGATACATCGTATTAAATAAACTTCTTTGTGTTCCAAATCGGCTTACAAAGGCTTTCTTGCATTTACCAACATGAAATTCATGATTAACATTAGGATCATGCAATTCAAATGGAACAGGCAAAATAAACCAATGGCCTATATGAACCTTATTTTGTTTCGCTGATCGGCCTAATACATGGTGACGTTGAATAGGATGAAATGAATATTCATCACCGTAAAGCCTATGTAAATTATTAACTGACCAATCCGTTATACTTTCCATCCATTTTTTTTGTGCTGAATTCGCTGGTTTGTTAGCCATAATATCTTTATTCCTCGCATTAATTTTATATTGATGATGGATTTTACTTGTTAGGTGAAAGCCATCACATTGATCGCATTTGTAAGCCCGTAACTTATAACCTTTGCTTCTGAGAAAACGAGCGCGTTTTTTAGCTCCCCTTCTTGTGTGATAATTTACTTTTTTAGAACAGCCTTCTTTGGTTGTCATTTTTGAACCTTAACAACTGGCTTTATTACTCTTCCGGCTGGCATTGTTACCCATTCAGCAAAAGGTTCTTTTATTGGATAGCAAACTATTGTAAAGCTTCCTTTTGGTTGTTTTGGTCTGATAAGTTGCTTGTATCGCTTACCCTTCCAATAAAATTGTGTTTCATAAGGTATTTCTTTTAATAAAACTTTCTTTTTGCCAAAACCACACTTAAAACAAAAAACTTTCTTTCCATAGCTAAACTTAAAATCTCCGGTTGTTATTAATTTATTACATTTTGAGCAATCACAAGTAATACCAGATTTAACTAACATATAGCCGCCTTATCTCATTGATTTGTATTTATTCAGATAATCCTTGAATTTTTGTTGTTCAGAAATATCAAGGCTATTTAGTACAGAAGTAACTTTTGCCCTTGTTATTATTCTTTTCTTCATGTTGTGGATCAGAAGCGCCGCTTGGCGTTGAAGCTCAATATCTCGGCGTTCCTGATCTGATAGAAGTGAAAGGTTATAACTTTTCATCTACAATCCAAACTTTCACACAAGGTACTTCTGAAGGCTTGCAAGGTATCATATCAATTGCTTCATTCAACCTTGTTAAATATCGGCCTTTATGTTTTGGGTTAACAATTAAAACAATTCCGGTCTTCTTTCCGGTTCTGGCTGAATAATAAAGTGCTTGGCCTAATGATTCAGCCCATTTACGGGAATAATCATATTCAATAGCATGAATATTGGTTAAGCAATCAACTCTTGTTTTATCCGGTAAAACATATTCAATTTTACCTTTGCAAAAGTGGTTTACATAATCCGCTTCATGCCATTTTTCAACGGCTAATGACTGAAACGAAACTAACAGTAAAATTAATAAATACTTCATGGTTTTTCCTTAATAAAAAAGGGTTACTTCATCCGGCGTTATAAACCGTCATAGCCAAGTTGCTCAAGTCTGATACCGTTTAAATGACTTTTCACCCAAAACTTTAATTAAAACTTCTTGCCATCATCTTTCAAACGAGCTTCTTTTGAATGGTCTTTTCGTGTTTGGTTGTACTGAAGCTTTTCAATAACAGCACCACCAAGATCAAAACCATGAGCGCCAGCATAATCAAATATTCTGATCAAAGTGTCGGCAAGTTCCACTTCTTCCATTTTTCTATGTGGAAGGTGATCATCCATTAAGTTCTTTCTAGCACCTTCCATAGCTTCAGAAATTTCAGAGTGAATTAAACAAATCATTTCGCCTTTATTTCGTTCAACCTTTTCACCGGATTTAGGATCATGCCACCAGCCACTTTCAACGGCTAGGCCATGGCAAAGGATAGACAAACCATTAACCGCCTGTTTTGTCATTTCTGTTGTTGATTCTTCAGATATTGCTTTTTGAAATGTTTTCATTGTTTTTCCTTACTTGGTTGATTGATTGGCAACAATTGCCATTTTTTATAAATATCTTTATGTATTTAATTCTTCTGGTTCGTTGTTTTCAAAGCCGTTGCAACTTTCTGAGCATCCACCGCTTTCTTCGTTGCAGATCTTAGGGTTAAACTCGCTAACTTTAAATGTTTCTATTAATTCACGAGTGTTTTTATATCCTCTAAATCTTTTCCTGTATTTTACTTTTCCGTTAGGTAGTATTTGCGGTTTAATGTGCGTGTATTGGTTATCTAAGTAAGCAGTGAAATTAAATACTTTTGGCGTTTCTTTATAAACCAAAGCTAATTTTTTATTGCTCTTTTTGTGACAGTCAACACAATTGCCTTGATATTCAGGTATGTCTAAATCAAAAGGCATATCCTCCCAGTAATCCAATACATCTAACTTATCGCATTTTAAGTTAAACCATCTTCGGCATGTACTCCAAGGAACTATCTCAGCAAGCGGATAAACTTTCTTTTGCTTGCCGTTTTTATTGCCGCCAAGCCTAGCTGGTTCATCTTCCCTAATGCCTATAAATGTTTCATAAGTCGCTTCTACCAATTTACCCTTTACAATATGGCCTTTCTTCTGTCCTAGCGACTCCATAAAGCTCATAATAGGATTTTCTTTTAACTCCCTAGTACAATGTAAAAAATTTCCGTTCGGCAATCCGTATTTGGCAACCACAGCATCAAAAACTTCACCATCACGACAGGCAGTTTCAAAATTAACCACTTTATGAGAGCATGGTAATCGACCATCATGAACAACGGATTCAAGCCATATAACCCTATGTCCGTATAGCTTTTGCCACCTCCAACAGCACTTATCAATAAATTCTAGTGTTTTTTCATGCTCTCGACTTGTGTTGGCGAATGTGATAACAAAAATGGTGTCAGGGAAATAACCTTTTGACCACAATAATAATATCATTTCAACCATGTAAGCTGATGTTCTTCCGCCACTGAATAATAAATTAACTGTTTTCATTATCATCACCTCTTAAACCATAGTAAATATCCAGTGCAGCATCATAATAATCATGGTTTTTATTTACTATTTTATATCCAATAAATTCTGTTCTTATTGTATAGCCCCTAGAATCAGTTATATCTTCGTGTAACTTTACGATCACACTATCAACATCATCGTCATTTATTTCTACTACTGAAAATTTATAACCGCTGAATAATTTTTCCATTTCATTTCACTTATTGCTTTGTTATTGATAAAACAATACTAGATTAAAGATAGTGAGAAGTAAAGCTTAATTTAACTTAAATCAAGAATAAGTTAACATCTTTAGTGCAGCATCTTCAGCTTCAGCTTCATTTTCAAAGTGTCTTGATAATACAAAACGCCATAAAACATTAAATAAAGCTTTGTAAAGCTCACGAAATTGATGTTCATCCATGGAAGCAAAGGATATTGAACGAGCGTATTTTTTTACACCTACAGGTGTTTTTACTTCGTCAAAATATCCGGCGGCAATAGTCATTTCTTCACGGAATGGTTCAAAGGCTTTTTGAATATTTTCAATTTGTGATTTTCTTAGCTGGCTTTCAGCCTTCATAAATTCACGCCCCCAATCCAACATAACGCCGCTATTGCTTGAAGCGTTATCAAGTGATTGAAAAATTTTAGTAGCAATACGTTTTTCATCGTTAGTTAAAACGCCGCTTGATGGTTCATAGTAATCAAAGGCCAAATTCAACAAACCAAAAAAGCGTTTATGAAACTTATGGTTTCTTGATTCAGTAAATTTACCCTTTATCACGCGGCCTAATTTCCACCTGTTATAAATTTCTTTATCAGCTTCAGAAACCGGAACAAGGCCACTTGATGTTTTTATAAAATTAACTTCAGCCATTATTGAATAGCCAATAAATATTAATGAATATCAACATGCCAAAAAATAAACTAATAAAAATAACAAAAGATAATTTCTTATCACCTTGAAGGCGTTTAACCTCTTTTATTAGTCGCTCATTATCTGATTCAAGCCTTTCAGCCATTGAAACAAGTTCGTGCTTTGGCACATCAAGAAGAGTGCCGCAACATGATCTTTTTATTAAGTCAGAAACCTTTAATTTTGTTTTCATACCTCATTACCCCAAGCCGCCCAATTATCAAATTTATCTCTTGCAAACAATTCAATTTTTGAAACTTCACCATATAATTGATCAATGCTTGCTCTAAACGCATCCGGCTTTTTACTGTGTTCTTGTAGTCGGTGAATTTGAGTTTGACGAACTGAGCAATCAAGGCGTTTCAATCCCTTTCCTTTTTTTGCAATTAAACATATTTCAGCGTTTGATCTTGTATAACCGCCCATGCCCATATAAAGACTGTCAGACTTTTTATTTTGCTTAACCCAAGTAAAGCCACAAGTTTTGTATTTAAAGCCCCAAGATTCAATAACAGCTAACGC
>VMHT01150812.1_pt1 | contig 17889 bp, 2 predicted proteins | sample 4693611 | NCBI WGS metagenome assembly VMHT01 (sample SAMN12280063, study PRJNA550983) | marine metagenome | isolation source: seawater sampled from same location over 5 years 0.02-0.2 micron viral filtrate | place: USA: collected off the coast of southern California halfway between the port... ...
CACCTCAGTGAGCTTGAGCGGTTCTGACGGTGTCTCAGAACCCTCTGTTTCGTGGTTTGCTCGTAATTCTACTGTTGATGCAACGGGTGTTTGGGCAGCGCTTGGAGGAGATGACGGCATACGATTTTCGGAACTGGCCTCAGCCAATGACGGAGCAACTGTGCCTCAAATTGCAATCAACTTAGCGGCAAGTGAAGAACTTGGCCTTGAAGTTGGAGACCGGACCGATATGGGCTGGTACATCACCGATGAAGACCAACAACGCGTTCGCCGTGTCCAAGAAGTTTCCATTACTGCTATTGTGGCAAATGAGGGGCAGGGGGCGATGGCAGGTTCTCAATCACCAGCGGTATTCACCGACCTCGGTACGGCGCAATCTTTGGCTGAACTCGGGAACTCCATTAGTCGGCTTTCAATCGCGCTTGACGATGAATTAAGCGATGAAGATGTGGAAGATGTAAGCGTACAGATTCGTGAACATCTTGACGCAGCATTTACTTCCTCTGATTCAGGACTCAACATTTCGCTTGATACAACGACAGGGGCCGTGACGATATCATCAACGGCTAACTTGGGAAGAGTCAATGGAGATGACGTTCGGGGGCTGAGAGAAAATCAAACGTCTCTTTACCCCAATGGAGTCTTAATGGAAGTGTTGCAGGCCCCCCTCATCGATGCTGTTGTCGCCGGTGAACCGTTGCTTACCCTTGCAGATAGTGATGTCACCTTACTCAAGGACAGTTCAACTGCACTCTGGCACTCCAGTCCATCCGGCGCAGGATTCCAACTCTACTCTACGAATGAGGCTTGGATTTGGCAGGTCGACAGCGGTGACACTCTCAACGACATAGCCTTCTCAGAGGAAGGCACATCTGCTTCCTTGGCTCATGGTGATGGGATTGTTCTTGCCGATGAACTTGAAGTCGATGAGTCATCGGTTGCCACCTACAGTACGGAGTACCCCGTTGAGGCGGTAGCACACGGCTCGGACAGATGGTGGGCTGTTGAAGCGGGTGAAGATACTCTAAGGATTCACGTTCTATCAAACGATTACAATCAAACGGAAATACATAACCTCGGCATAACCCCTCCATCCTCTGTCTTGTCTTACGACCTTGGCGTTGACGAGAACGTCCACTTGCGCATAGAAGGCCTGTTGTCAACCTCGTATTATATCAGCAATGGATTGGAGAACTTGTCGTTTGTAGCCTCAGACGCTTCATCGTGGGAACAAGAAGATTCCGGTGAAGTTTTCGACCTTCATCCCCAATGCAACGCAGTCGCATGGTCATTGGTGGATAACCAATCCGCCTGGTGCACGCAGGAACATGGATTGTTGCGTTGGAATACTTCCTCTGGCGATATTGAATCTGTACGGTTACCTGTTATGTCTGATGCGCCTGGTTTTGGTCGGTTTCCTCAGATGTTCCTTGCATTTGGAGGAGAAAATTCAACAGTTGATGTGGAACTTGGGCATGTTGCGGTATCCAATCGTCTTCAGGGACTCCCGCTTAATGACACAAATCTAACTGTTTCTGTCAAGGGAGTAATTCCGTATGCATATGGGAATGATACGGCGATATTTCTGCAGAATGATGGGGTTTATACATCGCTTCCTGGTTTTGAGCAACTGACAGACCTTGAGGCTGTTGTTCTTGGTTTAATTCACCTTGAGGATGCTGAAAAATTGTCACTTGCGGACGATGATGAACGCTCATTATTGCTCCTCTCAGGTGGATTATTTGCTGGTGATGATTCCGATGCTGCTGTTGCGAACCTTACTGCTTGGTTTGACGAGCAAAGTACGATCGACGATGTATTTCTAGGAGTAAGGGCAGTTAAGGTAGACGCAGCTCGACAAGCAGCAGAATCCTCAGGTTTGCTTTCTGCTATGTTTCTCGTGTTTGGCACGTTTACCATTGCTGCAGGAGTGTTGCTTGTGCTCACGATAATTATGTTGCTTGCCGATGTTCGTAGGAGTGAACTAGCGATTGCACGGGCTTTAGGTCTACGTTCAAGCGACGCTCGGGCTTTCTTTGTACAGGAGGGACTGGTTCTTTCAGTCATAGCAGGTGGCCTTGGCTCGCTACTCGGATTGGGTTTGGCATGGGTCATCTCCGTTGGTTTTTCCTCGATTTTTGCTTCTGTTGGGGCTCAGTCATTCCGTTTTGATTGGACGTTAGATTCGTTTTTATCCGGGTGGATTTGGGGGTCCCTTCTCGCTATTGGTCTGCTATGGGCTACTGCGTTTTGGAATGCTCAATTGAATATCGTCAAGGCACTTCGTGGTGGACGCCTCGTTCTCTCAAAGGGAGTGCCGTGGGGGGTCTTCTTGATCCAGATAATTGGTTTAGGAGGACTCGTCTTGTGTCTTGGAGGCCTCTTTGTAATTGGTACTTCAAGTGGGTTGTCCTACGCCGCATATGTCCTCAGTGGGGTGTTTACATTGCTCATTTTTGTTCCACTTCTGACGTGGCAACTTCCAGTATGGCTCTCATCTCGGCCAAGATGGGCACGATGGAGTCGACATGGTCCAAGAAATACCCTAGGGGCTCTGGGAAGTTCGTGGCTTGTATGGACATTACTCTTGGGGCCGATTGACCCGATTCGGTCCTCAATGAAAGCTGATGAACTCACCTTCATCGTTCTCGGTCTCCTCCAAGTGTTCTCGGGAGTCATGGTTCTAACCAGCATTGCGCCGTTGGCCGTTAAGCGGATTACAAAGTCAAAGATTATTACACGAAAGTTTGGCGTTGTTGGCCCAGTTTCACTGGCTCATCCTCTTGCCCATCCAGTCCGAACTGCAGTCGTCATGGGCATGTTCTCAATAACCATGTTTTCAGTCGTTGTACTCTCTGGATATACGGCTCAATTTGACACCTATTCCTCATCCTTTGTTGAAGACGCAGAAGGTGAATTTGAACTGCTCCTCACCTCATCACGCTCTCGACCCATTGAACTGGACAATGACCCATCATTGTGGGGAATTGAACACGAAGCAATGACCAATATCGATGCAGTTGGTCGCATCCACCGTGCACCGGTTCATCTTGAAGACGCATCAGGGGAACGGATGCCGTATTTGCTGAGAGGTTTTGATGAGGGCTTTTCTTCTCATGGTGGACTGCCTCTCTACGCTTGGGATGAAGGGTTAGGGGAGACGGAGAAAGAGGCATGGAACTCCATTGAGGAATTCGAGGATCTCGTATTCCTTGACGCCTCCTTTGGGCTTGAATCAACCACAGATGGGGCAACGATTGTTCCATTGCAATTTTCAATTGGAGATTCAATTTCTCTAATTGACTTTTCAAACCCAAAAAACACGAGAACTGTACGAGTTGGAGGATTCCTCCAACAATCGTCGTACATCTTTTCACCGGGTGTTTGGATGAATGGGGAAATCGTCGAGGAACAGTTTGGAGGTGAAGTCACACGGATGTATGTGAGCGTTTCAGATTCCGCTCAACCCTTCAACGAATCAGCTTCTTCTGATTCAGTTTCAGCCCAAGGCAAATCAGAGCAAGTACGTGAAGCAGCATTGGAACTTGATTCAGTTTTAGCACAATCACTTGCTGAACAGAGCGTTTCGGTTCAAACCGTTTCTGAAGAAGTCATGGTGATACAATCGCTTGTTCTTGCAATCCTCTCGCTCTTCCAGGGGTATTTGGCGCTTGGACTCATTGTCGGAGTTGCAGGAATTGCAGTCGTCACGGTGCGAAACGTCAGCGAACGCAGAACCACTATCGGCATGTTAAGGGCGATAGGGTTCCGTCAACGCCATGTTTTGGCTATTTTCATTATTGAGGTTTCATGGATTGCTGCCTTAGGGATGCTAAACGGCCTCTTGATCGGCTATGGATTCCACCTTGTCCTCTACAAAGCAATATGGGAGGCAGAAGGGGCAGCGTTTGTGTTCCCATGGGCATCAACACTTTTGTTATTTATTTCAGGTTGGTTCATTGCTCTGGTGGCTACTTACGGCCCGACGAAACGAGCATCAAAGATTCCACCATCTGCCGCACTGAGGAATATGTAAATCTATGAAGTAAATTCTATTCAGTGGAAAATTACAAAAATTATGCACTACTTTCACTCCATTGTGGCCCACTGCGCTATGATTTATGCACCTATTCGTGGCGAATATCGCTCTATATTCAATCCACATCTTCGCGTTAGTATAAATACGACAGATGGCGTGGGAAGGGATACCGAACCTTCGGGGGTATTGACATGAAGAATATGACACCTATGATTCTCGGATTGCTAATGTTAACCAGTTTTTTTGCTGGCATTGACTTTACCGAGTTGGAAGAAACCGTGGTGATTGAGGACGCAGGAGCACGCGCAGGCGCAGATCCATCCGTCCTTGCCATTACGACACCTAAAGAAACAGTTTGCGACGCCAACGGGTGCCGCAACGAACTAAAAGTTGGTGAAGTCACCAACTTTGCCGCATACATCCAGAATATCGGTGATGCGTCGGTTGACGAACTAAGTTACACGGTTACCGTGTACCTTACCGATTCTACCGGTGCAGTCGGCATGATCGCAAAGGATGCCACTGGAAATGATTTGCAGTGGGAAAACCTCGACGCTATTTGTGACGATGGTACCGTTTGTGACTTTGATTCATCTGTCACGCCTCACCCATTCTCTGCTAACTCCTATCTCGGAGCTGGGAAATATACACTAAAGTATGCTGGACAAGATATCGCATGGACTCCTACTCAAGGAATCTACATCATTGATATTTCAGTAGACTCTCCAACTGATGCTGACATCGCAAACAACGCACAGCAAATTGAGGTCCGAGTTACTGACTGGTTTGATATTAAGGTGGACTTGGAATGGGACGACGGATCAACTTCCGTCACAGGATCGGACCCAAGCGGATTCACACTCACCGTCACGGCGGACGGCTCAGATACATTCTCCCCTCGAAATGTTGAAATCCGTCTCGCACTTACAGGTGTTGTTCAATCAGCAACCGGTGGCGTGAGCAATGATGACCTCACATTGAACGGTGGAATCTCCACGTTCATGGCTGGAGTCTCCACCCCAAACACATTGACCTTCCAAAACGAAACCGATGTCAATGATACGACTTCTGCTACCCGGACCATCTTGGACTATCAATCTCCATGGACTTACTCCGGACAAGTTTCGCCTGACGCACAACAAAACACAAGTAAATTTGTCTTGGACGCTTCGGTAATTTCCTACGTGGTGTTTGGCCAGTTGGCAGATTGCGTGCAGACGTTTGAAGACGATGGAAACGTTACAACATACCTCCATTCCTGTGAAGTCACAGAAGCTGGAGACGACCGACCGGCAACAGATTACTCTGAAGTCACTGGTGCAGTCGAGAATTACCACGATATCCGAATCTCCCGCATGGGTGTTTACCAAGGATACAACTCTGATGGGACTGGACAATCATCAAACTTCGTTGAAGACTCTGCTGGAGCAGACCTCAACGTAGGTGCATCTCGACTTTACGCAGAAGTACAACATCGCGGTTCCAACCCCATGGTCGGATACGACTGGAACGTCAGTTACACGGTATCTCTTGGGACAACTGTAGTTGACTCAGGCGTAGTATCCAGTTGCATGGAAGGTACAGATGTACCCTATGAATACCAACCACTCGGTAATTCCGGTCCCGAAATCGGAAGCGTATGTGTTCTAGTTTACCTTGAACCTGGTGAATATACCTTTGAATTTGAATTGGTCATGGCTAACAAGCCGACCTCAATTGGAGCAACAGGCGCATTTGATATGCGAACAAGTAACAACGACCGAACTATGGTTTCCAATGTAGTGAACAACCTCCCCCTCATCACTTCTTTTGAATTGGTCACTCAGGGAGAACTTGTTGTCGGTCAAGAAGAGATGTTGCAATTTGCCGTAACAGCCTTCGATGTTGATGACCCATCGGGAGAAGGACTCAACTTTGCTTACAACATCCCTGGAGGTATAATTCCTGGATGCGGTGGTACTCAATCCACCGGTGGTACCGTTTGCACATCAATGATTCTTGCAGAATACGTTACCATCTTCCCAGTCACCGTCGTTGTCACAGACAACCACGGCGGAGAAGTTAGTCAAGAAATGATCTTGAGTATTTGGAATAACGCTGTCGGATTGGATTCAACAGAATCTGGTATCGAAGTGACATATCCGATTCAATACTTCTTGCAAAGCAACTTTACAATCGCTGTGAACGATGTAACTGATTCCGATGAACTGGAGAAATACTCCGATGTGGAATTGGAGGGCTTTGCTGGTAACTATGACGCAGTCGCAGTTGTTGACTACCAACCTTCAACCACGTTTACCTCGGGTGATATTTTGACTCAATCGCTCTCAGTGTCCGTTGACAAGTCCCTAGAGGCTACCAGTCTTTGGTACATTGACGGAAGCGGAAAGTGGATTGTTTTAGACGACACATCTGAAGACAGCCCTGAAGATGCAACCAAGGCAATTTTCACCTATTCCATTCCTGCAAACAGCCCAGTGATTCCAACTGGAACTATGGTGCTGATGGGCGGAGAACTTGTCGGTGGGGAAATCCCTACGGCTGCAATCAGTAACTTTGCAATCGACGCTCTCAAAGGAGGAGCTATTGGAATGAGTTGGGATCTTGAAAACCTACCTCTACGTACAGGAGATAGTGTGCGCCTCATCGTCACGGACGGAACGACCGAAGTGGTCAATCAGACCGTGCCTGATGAAGACCGTACCTTCACCCTGGCTGGACCATCCACTACTCACGACACTACGTACACTGCCACAGTGGCTGTTTGCAACCTTGAGGGTTGCTCAACACCCGGTATTGGTAATGCTACAGCAGACAAGAGGGTTGCAGGAGATGTTGCAGCCACCAGCCTTACGATTGAAGAAGATGGCGAGAACTGGATCGTTAAGTGGAACGTTGAAGGCGACTCCTCCGATGTTGCAATGTGGCATGTTTGCTACCAGCGAGCTGAATCTTTCACTGCAGCCGACATGCCAACCAACTGCCCAGACATGGTCTTGGTTGATGCCGGCAACACAGTTACCATCGCTCAGCCAACCACTGCTGGTTCGTTTACCTACTACTTCACAGTAGTTCCAATGGATGCTCTTGAAAACATGAATTCCGCAGCATCGATGAACAGTATCGATTATTATCGTCAAGCAGACAATACTAATGCAGACGGAAACGGTACCATTGGTGACGACGACGCAGACTCGACAAGTGGCGACATCCCAATGGCTGCATGGGGAGCAATCGCTGGAGTCATTATCGTGGCATTCATCGTTGGAGCCTTCATCCTTACACGAGGAGATGGCGAAGGCGGAGACGGTGCCGAAGACGGAAAAGACTGGGATTACTGATCTCAGCACTAGCTGAACCTACAGCACCTTCCATCCTCAAACATGCAGGATGGACAACGCTGGGGGGGCCGCTTCGGCGGCCCTTCTGGCCTTTTCAAACTCATATTTTTACCGCTTCATTTTGGTAGTTGCACGGTCGTTGTTCAACGTAAAATGGACCCCTGCAAGCGACCATTTCGGATGGGTCTGCGGGAACGCGATTACCAAAATCTGCAGTGCACTATTGTGTTATTTTCCGGCGTAATTTAGGTAATTTTTAGAATCTGCCTTCGATGCTATTGTAGGGCCTTAAGGGATGGTTCAATTTCGTTTTCAAATGATATGTACCCCAACTCCTATAAGGGGTGTAAATCGTGGGACGCACTGCATACAGTCCGTATGAGGTGAATGACCTATGTTGGGAAACAAGAAAAACCAGAATAAGACCGTCTTCGGCGGAATTGGAATTGCACTGCTATTGTGCGCTTTGATGGCACTCATGCCAATGAGTGGATACATGAGCAACGACAGTGTAGATGTTGAGTTTGTTGAATCAAGCACAACTGGAGAGGAAGACTTCTTCCGCCTCCCCGATAAAATCGAAGAGATCAACTATGAATATGACCCATCGCTTGAACTACAAGGGATGAGAGACGAGAAAACCAAAGCCTACCTTACTGAGGACGGTAACATTGCACAATTGATTGCCACAGAGCCAGTGCACTACCGTACCAGTGACAACACCTGGGAAAACATTGATGTTAACATCAAGGCAATGCCAGAAGGCTGGAGTGTTACCGAGAACACCTTTGTGACTCATTTTGGACCTGAAGCCGGTAGCGGTATCATGGTTCAAGTTAACGAGGGCGTCGACCCAGTAATTTCAGGATTGAATCCAATGCTGGTGACCCTTGACGAGACAGGAACTTCTCCGGAACCTTACTTCTCCGCTCCAAGTACGAGCTCAATTGAAGTTGGTGGAAACGTCATCCGATATCCTCTCGCTGAAGGATTTGACCTGGATTATACTGTTGACTCAACGCAAGTCAAGCAGAACCTCGTCGTCCGAGAAGCACCAGTACTCCAAGAAAACGCAGTTTGGTTTGGTCTTTCAGAAGGCCTACGCATTCCTACTGGCTACGCCCTTTACTCTGGCGAAACCCAGTTGGGTGAAGATGTGTTCCAAACCAGCGAAGCACTTCACATCCGAAACATCGAAACCGGCGAAGTTCTCTTGGAACTCCCTACTCCAGTTATCATTGATGCGAGCGGTGGAGACCCATACATCGGGACATTCTTCGTTCAAGTCTATGGCCCCGATGTCATCCTCACTACTGTTGTTGAGACTTCATGGCTCCTTTCTGAAGACCGAGTTTACCCTGTTGGGATTGACCCAACGCTCAAGGTGAACGTCGGCTCGGGTGGATACTGTTATGTCTACTATGGATATTGCTACAACAACACACTTCGATACTTGTACAGATATTACAGCAGCATCTACTATCTCCCATGGCATAAGGTTTCCTTTACATCAAGCAACGCCCTGCCTACAGGCGCTGCAGTTCAAAGCATGCAGTGGAAGGAACACATATCCTCCTACAGCTATGCTTCTGCTAGCGCTAACGTCAACATCAAGGTCATGCAATCGTGTGGACTTGACACGAGATACAATTCAAACGTCAACACGCGAACGTGCAGTTCCAGTGCCATTTCCCCGAGTTATGTAACTCAAAACTACGGCGGAACAGCCGCACGTTCAGTCATCTCCTCAATTTGGAACTCTGCAACAGTAGGGACCATCAAGGTTGGCGGAACAGGATGGAAGACCGGTACGCTTTGTAACTCTGCTACCGCTTGTTCTTCAACATCTGGTGGAATTGGATTGATCAACTCAGCTATTGGAAACGCAGGAACCTCAAGCGGTTCCGTTGGAATTGGCGAGACATACACAGGGTCCCGACTCCTGCGATATGGATACTCAAGCGGTTCGAACGTTTACCATCTTGCAATCGTCTACACCGGCGGTACCGATGCGGATGCCCCAACCTCCGATTACGTGCCTTACACCGGAATTGATTCATACCTTGAAGGAGAGAGAACATTCTTCATCTCATTGACAGATATGTCTGGAATCGATACCACATCAGCCAACGCTCCTAAATTGTACTACTCAACAGACGGAGGAACCTCATGGGCTTCAACATCCTATGGACTCGGTTCCAACAACAAATTTGACTCAGGTGAACTTGTTTCAATTGGTACATGCAGTTCTACAACAACAGATTGCCGTTTCAAGGCCCGAACTCCCGATGTGGAGTTTGGGGATGACTTCCGTTACTACTGGAAGTATCAAGACTTGAACACCGGAAGCAACGGAGCTAACGTTGGATATGAGCCTGCACGAACAGGAGCTCAACAAATACCTACTCCTTACCAGTTTGACGTTATTGATCCAGCAAATGCACCAACCACTTCGAAGAAAATGACCGTTTTGACAACTGACGTTACTGCTTACAGTTCTTACAACGCTGGCGGAAACTTTGACCGCCAACTGACATATTTCTCAGACAATGATGAGTATTACTTTGAATTTGATACTTCAGCATGTGGTACGGGCTCTTCCTCCTGTTTCTACACAGGAACAAGCACGACCTACGGAAACTGGCTCGCTCGCTGGAGCGACAAGCCAGCATACGGCTACTGGGGAATGAACTCCTACACCAACAAGGGTAACCAAAACCTATGGAACAACAACGGTAACGGATACCTTCAGGTTGGCGCTACGGATGGACCTGGAATGAACCTCGTCATGCATTACGACAGTGCAGCCAATGAATGGGCAACTGTAGGTATTGGTACAGAGACTGGAATTGATGCACCGTTGACCGGTGGATCATCCGCAACATTCTCGTACTCCTATGGTTCCTACACCAAGGCGTACAAGTTTGCAATCCCTGGCGACATCACCGGTGACTTTGGAATGTTCAATTTCAACAGCACTGGCAGTTCCACAACCGCTAACCGAATGTGTGTCACTACAAACGGATGGTACTACTTCTACCGAGCAACCAGCTACGACCGATGTACTCCTGCTTACTACATGATCTACGGTAACAAGAACTCGTACCGTTGGAGCGGCTTCGCAATGGGTAGCAGCTATTACGGGCGACAAGCCAGTACGGGCGATATCACCTACAAGGTTGGTAATGTCGCACCTACGCCAGACACGTACAAGCCTACCTTTACTCACAGCGCAATGGCGGACTCCCACTCGAAGATCCGTACGGTCTCTGTAAGCATCATTGATGCTGGCGACCCTGCAAGTGGAGTAAATACCAGTACGGCAGCCGGTGTTGGGCCAACGCTCTATCACCGTATCACGCCTGACGGCGGCTCTGCAGGCACCTGGGTTTCAACGGTCATGGACCATGAAGCAGGTAACGCCCGCGCAGATTGTTCGTTGAAAGAATGCACGTGGACTGCTGACATTGAAGACCTCGAAGTTAACGACTCGGTTGAATACTACTTCACCGCTCGTGACGTTTCAACGGTCTCCGCTGGAATCAACATTAACACTTCCTCAACTTACTCCTTTGAGCGAGGCGACCCTAGCAAGATTTTCGCTGTTGAATGGCATGACATGAGCTACTATACCTACGGTTACGATTGTACTGTTCAGGCTCTCTTCTACGATGTCACCAACGAGATTGAATTCAAGTATGATTCAGGATGTTCTGCTAACTACGAATCGTGGGAAATCGGATACATGGACCAAACCCGTAACAAGGGCGACAGTATATCGAACAAGGCAGGCAGTTACAACGGACAAGGCTACACGCCAACGACCAGTAACTTCCGAATCCATACAAGTGCAACCTCTGACAGTTGGGAAACCTTCGATAAGGGACTTGTAGAATTGGCCAACGCTAACACTGCACTCAGTGGCTCATCCAATGGACGACCATACGCATACTACTGCTGGTATTACTTTACCAGCTACCGAAACCAGTGTTCCGCTAACATCGACATTCCTGCTGGATTTGAGTTCGATTACTTCGGAACTACTTATGACGGTGACGACAGCAACGACCGTGTGCAAATCAACCGACAAGGATCAATGTTCTTCCTTGACAACGGAAACACCAACACACAACGAACTCTTTGGACATGGCATCAGCCAGAACTACCTTACAAAGGAAGCTCATATGCACGTGGTGGTTTGATTGCACCGTTCAACACTGTTTACAACAACTACTACTGTTTCGTAACATCCAACCAAGATTGTTCAACCTACTACCGTGTTATGCCTTACGAAGGAAAGGGAACTGATGTCTCTGCTGATATTACTGCAGACCCGCATTGGGACCTTACTGACAGCCCGATCCGAATTAATCCATCTAACAAGTATCTCGTAGTCAGCTCAGATCTGACCATCGAGCCTGGTGTGGAAATTCAGATTGCATCAGGAAAGGGTATTTCCTTTGATGGTGCATGTACCAAGTTCTTTGCTAACGGAAGTGCAACTGCTCCAATCAACTTCACCGGAATTAACGGTGCAGATTGGCTCGGAATGGCGTTCACAAACGATTGTACCACCACCGGTGGAACCGATAATCGCCATGTGTTCAAGAATGTAAACTTCAACAACACAACCGACTCAGTCTTCCGCTCTGGAAGTCGCCATGATGGAACGGGACCATCCTGTGGTTCTGCTACCGCAGACTGTAACACTGGGAACTTCACCATGAGTGATGTGACCTTTGAAAACGTAGGATCCGTCTTTACTCACGGAAGTGGACAAGGTACTGCAGTCACCATGAATGATTTCACCGTTAGCGGTGTTTCAGGTTCATGTTTCGACTTCGCTGAAAACACAATCGCCGTATTGAAAGAAGGAACTGTGACCAACTGTAACACCGCCGGTACTCTAACCGATGGTGCAGTGATGAGCGTTCCTGGTTCAACTTCTGGTCTCCTTCACATGGAGAACATGAGTTTCACCAACTCGTACGTGAACTTCATTGATGTTGACTTGGAAGATCTCTTCCTAAGTAACATAACAGTCACTTCCCCAACAACATCGGGATCGACTGCAGGTAGTGCAATTACCTCGGATGCGGGTGTTGACAGTGATGTCTACATCAACAACGTGGAGTTCTCTGGACAAGCATACGCCAGCGCAACAATCGCAGCTATGGAATCAATTCACATTGATGGCTTGGACCTCATGACCACATCTCTGGACATTATTCCTGGTGGTAACTCACAGACTGGTAACGGTCCTTCGAGTACGAGCATGAAGATGATGGACATCAACAGCGGTGACCTCACAATGAAGAGAGTTCACCCAGGTGTCTTTGATGAGATTACTGCAAATGCAGTGACTCTAACTGGAAACTACATCACTTCTGAGGTAATGACAATGAACGACTTTGACGCTGATTCTTTCACCCTTACAGGCTGTGGATGGAGCGTTAACATGGTTGCACCAACTCTTGACCGAGTCAAGAGTTCTGCCTCATGTGCTACATCCAAGAACACAATGACAGTGAGCGATGCAACCTTCACTCACGGCTCTTCAACAGAGCACGTAATTGACGGTCGTAACTCCCACATAACAGTGGGAGAGTCTTCCATCTCGAGTACAAGTGCCTCGTCCTCTGGACCCTATGTGGCTAAGGCTCGTTCTGGAACGAACATTGTTTTGATTGCGAGTGATTTGAACGGGAACGATTGTTCAGGCGCAAGCGGAAACACAGGAAGTTGTGCAATCGATGTTTCATCATCGAGCTCTAATCCGTCAATGGTGTACTTTGGTGATCTTGCCTCAGTTCGTGTGTACCGATTGGATGCATCAAATAATCCAGCGTACAAAGCTAACCACGTTGTGACCACTTCTTTGGTTGACGCCAGTTTGAACGAAATGTTCCAGGTCGGACTTCACAAGACCAGCGCAGTAACAAGCGATTTGGGTAATTCCAGCGTTTGGGTTGTTCGCGGCGACAGTGATAACACTCTATTCGAGGACCACATCATCCGTGCATTCGGGTCTGCTGGTCAGAATGAGACCTACCCGGACAATTTCCCAGACGCAACTCTTGCAAGTGCTTGGTACCCCAGCGCAGGTTTCACGCTCGGAACTCACATGGACCTCCAATTGGAGCCTGCTCCAATTACGTTCAACGATCCAGCTACTGACTGTAACGCCATGCGAAACAACGTCAATCTGTCTGGTGCCTACACGCCATCAACAGATACCTTTGCTTGGGACGACACCAAGATTACAATCACTGAAAATATCATGATTGATGGATGTCACCTGCGCATGGATGGCGGTGTTCTTCGTGTTCAAAGCACATCGACCAATGCACCAGTGATCACCATCAAAAGTGGGGGCTCATTGACCGTTACAAATGACGGTACAAAAGCCACTCCCGGAATTATTCGTGCAGTGTCACCTACATACGGGTTGAACATGGACATCCAAGATGGATCTCTAATTCTTGACAACGGTGTTCTTCGGGACGTCGCTTGCGACACAACCACAATGGGATGCTTGGTGATTGGAAATGGAGCCACGCTACAAATGATGGACAGCGGAACTGTTTATGGCTCCGCAGCAACTTCTGATGAAATGGCTACCGTGAAGATTGACGGTGGAACGGTCAACATTGACAGTTCCTCAATCATCAACAACGGACAAACTGGAACTGCCCTGTGGGTTCAAAATTCTGGCGGATCAATCAATGGCATTACTGTGAAAAATGCAGCAGTTGGAATTCAAGCCTACAATGGTGCCCCTCAAGTTGATGGTTTCATCGCTAACGGGAACACCGTTGGTGTGAGTGCCTACGGTGGAATGTCACTACCAACCATTTACCGCAGTACAATCCTTTCCGGAATGTCTGCAGGATGGGAAACCTATGAAATTGACTTGTCGACCTATCTTGGAACTGGTAACTACCTCCAAGTTGGAGCAAACTCAATTTATGGCGGTGGAAACGCTCACCCGGTTTACAACTCCTACTATTCCAAGGATTACTTCATCACAGACCGAATGAACATCCAGTTCACCGACGACAGTGGTAATTCATGGAACATCACGGACGGAGACCAGAAAGGGTACTATCCTTACTCCAGCAGCGACCCTGCTATCAACAGCAATTCTGATGTTGGAAGCTACAGCGGTGGTGTTGGTGGTGCTCCTTCATGGCATTGCAATTACTACGGATACGACTATGGTCCTAACTACCAGAGCCAAGAAGGATACTACTACTACATGCATCGATATTGGATGGGTCAGACAAGTGGTTACAACTCTTACCAACAACCTGATGAATTTGGATTCCGTTGGGAAAGCATCGAAGATGTATCCCCAACAGGATACTATCAATCCCGCTATCCGTACAAGTACTGGGGAGACTATTCTCCTTCCTCCCAATTCCAAGGTGTTTACTCTCCTCCTGAAGGAAGTAATGGACAAAGTGGATGGGTTGGAGCCGGAAACCCTCCAAGTTATGCTCAAGGTGGATATCCTAACAACTACGGTGTTTGCACTGATTACGTGTACACACCCTATGTTAACGCAGGACAAGGTGCTCGGGTAACCTACCCTATCGTCGACATCTCCGGTGCAACCGCTAACGGAGGAAACATATCCAAGGTTTCACTTTGGATTGACGTCCTCCACAAGGGTGCTGACAACTACCAAGACCGATATGACTTCGTCGCTCGTTCAGGTAACAACCCTGCCTCCCTTGGCGAATACGTACGTGAATCAGGAACTGCTCTGTTTGAAAACGGACAGATTGTTGGTTCTGACGTCGGAATTGACATTGGTGGTGGATACGCTGCTGGTGTATTCGAGAACATCGAAATCACCGCACCAACGACTGCTGGTGTCTATGTGACCGGTTCATCTGCTGCTTCATCCTCGAACATTAACGTGACCGGTGGAGATTATGCAGTCCTTGCTGGAACCAGTGCTTCAGGCCGATTTGATCTACAAAATGTAGACTTTGAAAACCAGAATATTGCTGGAATCTACTACCTCAAGGATTTGAACACGGCGTTCTCTGGAACCATCACTGGTGCTCAGGGTCCTGCTTTGAAATACGGATTAAATACAAACCGTGATGTTTCATTGTCGGGTCTATCCATCGTACAAAATGGAGTTGGAATTGAATCCTTGGGTTCAACCAACTTCGTGCTGAACGATGTTGAATTGAACAACACCAAAGACGTGATCATCAGCGGTTCATCAACTATGGACTTCATTGAGGGTGATATCAACTCTTCAACTGTTGAGGTTACTGGAACTGGATTGTTCTCACGAATGCGTGAGGTTGACATCACTGTAACCGCAGATGTTACTTCTGGAGGTACAACCACGACCGAAGATGTTTCTGGAACCAACGTTGTTCTGAAGGACGCCGATGGCGTCGTAACAGGAATGGCTGAAACTGATACCAGCGGTGTTGCATCGGATCTAACCTTTGTAACCCAAACTGTTGATGCAGGGTCCTGTTCGGCAGTGTGCATTCTGAGTCTATCTGGATACACGGCTGTAACTGTAGCGACAATTGACTACTTTTACACCAGTTCCTCCGACAACGCAGACTTCCGTTATGCCTTTGAGCCTATGACCCTGTCAGACAACCCAGGGAACACAGAATCAATTGATCTCGTTGAAACGTTTGACTCACGTATCTGTTATCGTTACACCAGTACTTCGTACATCCAGCAGAACGCTTGTACAACCCTAGGTACTGGAAGTACACGTACATACAGTAACGGCCTTGTTGAATACGGATACTACTACACAGTTAGTGGAAGCGATATCGCAGGTGACACGGTCATGTTTGACGCACCATTGTTCTATCTTGATGGTGGTACACACAACTGGAACGGAACGAATATCATTTCTACCGCTTCATACACTTTCGACAACGCAAATCGATTCTACCCCCGTTACAACCAAGAAGTCAGCTTGTGGATGCACAACACCAGCATCACCGCTACCGCTGTAAGTGACCAAGGTGAAATGCAAGGATTCCAAATTGGATACCAATATTACAGCATGAACCTGGACATGGATCGAAGTACAATCTCTGGACTTGCTACCATTTGGGGTTCAATCGGATACGGTTCTTACAATGAACACGAATTGGATTACTTCAACATCGCTAACAGTACGATTACTCACTTCAAGGGGTACACCACGCTGACCAACGCAATTCAAAACACAGATATCTGTGTTCAATTGAACGGTGGAGAAGAGAGCCTTATCTACAACAATACCTTCTATGACTGTGGGTCTGCAATCCAACTAGAACGCTCACCGTACTATTACTCGCACACTGCAAGTGAACTCGGAGCAGACAACGTTACCATCGATAGCAACAAGTTCTACGATGGTGGAGAGATTGCTGATGTTTGGCTGTATTCATCGAGTCAGGCTGACGGAACGATCATCACCAACAACGAGTTTAACCCCAACGGTGGAAGAGCGATTTCCGTATACAATGGAAAGGTCACTGACCTGCTGATTCAAGACAATACGATTGTTGGCGGTAAGAATGCTATCAGCATTAACACCGTTAGCAACTTTACTGTCCACAACAACACAGTTGGCGGTATCAGTGATCCAAGTTCCACAGGTATCCAAGTGTTCAAGAGTACTGGTGATGTTACCAACAACACACTCGAAGACGCTGATGGCGGAATTTATCTCAGTGAAATGAAGACTCCTCCTGCGCCTACGAACTCCTTGTGCTCAATCAGCAGCAACGGATATCGAACATCAGACAGTTGCACGTTTAACATTGCATCTGGAAAGTCAGCTGACATCAATTTGGGAACTGACAACTGGGGATACGAGATCAGTATCACCATTGACAAGCCAGACGGTTCAACCGATACATGGGGTACCTACTCCTTCAGTAGCAACACTGAATATCTGCCTTTGAAATCCTACAGCGATGCTGGGTCTTACACACTTACTGTGCGAGATTCCTTCGGTGACGGTGGTGCAACCATCAATGTCTTGGAATCAACCGGCGGTTCATCAGGATACGCTGGACCCGACATTAGTGGAAACACCATTGGCCTCTCCGCAGGCCGAGTCTCTCCTAACGCAGTTGGAATCACAGCTCTAAGTTGCGATGGCGTCACGATCCTTTCTGGAACGAACACCATCACACTTGGTGACAATGCAATTGTCATTGATGACTGTGACTTCAGCGATGAAGGTTCAACACTTATCGGAAGCGGAGATACCTCCACTATCGGTATGGTTGCAGATGACACGAACAGGTTCCTCAACCTTGACGGAACCACAATCAGTGGATACGCAGTTGGCCTTACCAAGGAGAACGGCGACCTCAGCATGGTTGGTGGAGCCGATATCTCTGGAACTGACTACGGTGTTTATGTGGAATCCACATCAGTTACTGCAATCGATGCAGCCGTTGATGGTGGTTCTACTGGAACAGGTCTCTATGTTGTAGACAGCAGCGATGTTTGGGTTTA
>VMHT01102356.1_pt1 | contig 17885 bp, 9 predicted proteins | sample 4693611 | NCBI WGS metagenome assembly VMHT01 (sample SAMN12280063, study PRJNA550983) | marine metagenome | isolation source: seawater sampled from same location over 5 years 0.02-0.2 micron viral filtrate | place: USA: collected off the coast of southern California halfway between the port... ...
ATCAACTTGATTTGTTAGTGGCTGGTAACTTAGTGGTATTGATAATGTATCAATAGTAATATCACTTGGAGAAGCTACTGTTTGTCCTGCTGTTCCTGTTGCTACTAGGGTACTGAATACTCTAGTTGTTTCATCAAACCATACGCTCTGGCCATCAATAATTGCACTAGCAGGATCGCCATCAGATTGGTTTGCATATTCAAATGTTGGACTAATCTCTGTACCAATAAATGTTAGATCAGTTGGTGTTGTATCGTAACCAATACTTGGTACTCTTAGTCTATAATAAACACCGTCCTTACGAACTACATCTCTTCTCTTATAACTTGTTTGTCCATTCCATGTTGGTATAGTGGCATAATCTGCTGTTGGATCATATGCTGTTCCGATTTCGGTAACATCAAAAACTGCTTTTTGCACTTCTGATACTGTAACCTCGCCGGCTGTTCTAAATCTATTTTCTTGTTCTAGGTGTGCTTGGAATGATGTTTCCTCAAAAATATCTGATGTCTTTTTGTTGTTTACCCAATCAGTATCTGCTACTGAACCAAACTTTACTAGGTGTTTCTTTTGCTTAATAGTACCAACGTCCAGAGCTATTTCAGTTGCGTTTACATTCTGTGTGTCTCCGAAGTGACTCATACGGAACATCCACTCTTCATTGAGTGATACTACACTATCTCCACCATTTATTAGGTTGCTTCTAGCAAAACTTTGTGCTACTCTAGTTGTACCTTTGTCTCTGATCATACCTTTATAGAACTCACCAAATACGCTGTTTGGTAAATTAGTATCTGTAATCCAGTCTCTACCATAATTTCCAATAGTTAAACTTTCAGCTTTGGTTACTCCTTGATTTACATTTTCAATATCATAGTTATAGAAGTCGTCAATTGATTGTACACTTGTATCCCAATTCTCAACTACTGTTTCAGCAAACACTAGATAACCAGGAGCTCGTTTGTTTCCGTCCCAGTCTTTTGTTCTTTGTCCTTCAATGCTGAGTCTGTAATGTCTTTGATTGTTTACTGCGTCATACAATACATCGTTGAACTGTGTAATATTTTTAAATACTGCCGCATGTTCGAAGTTTACTTCTGCAAAACTAACACTACCAATTTCCATAAATGTTTCTTCATTTACTGTAACTGTTAAACTGTCTGGAGCTCTGTCAATGAATACTTCGCTCTTATCAATTGCTTTGCCTGATGTACTTAATAGTCCGTTTGTTTTGTTTGGTAACTTGTCAAATTCTAGAATGTAACCGTGGTTTGATGCATATGTTACTGTACTACCAAGGAATACTGTGTGTACATCTCCGTCCTCTGCCGTGACTGCCCAGGTCGCCAATCTCAATGCTTCAGCATCTTTATCTTCTTCAAATGTAATACCCTTTGATTCTAGGTACTGCCTGTTGCCTCTAATAAAATCATATATGTCTTGGATTTTTGCTAGTGTGCTTCCGAACTCAACAATACTTGCTGTAGTATTAAAGTTTTTATATTTCTTAACTGTTGATGCGGCATTCACCTCAACTTCATTATAATTTGTATCTTTAATACATTCTAAAATTTTAAATCTCTGTTTTGCTGAACTTAGTCCTGATACAATGTAGTTGATGCCTGATTTAGTTATTGTAATATCACTTGCTGTAATAATATCTGTAGGTACACCACTATACATTTTTAGACTAAAGTCATTTTCGTTAATTCTATATTCGCCACTAGGACCACTTTCAGTTTTAAATGTCAGTAGATTCTTATTTGTAAATCCAGATATCTTTTGTACTAACTGAGTATCCAAGCTATAGTACTGTTGCTCTAGGTCATCTGTATAGAAGTTTCTGTCTATATTATTCTTTTGTGCTTCGTTAATACCATTTGTTCTTTCAGCAACTTCAACTGTTTCAATTGCTAACTCTGTATATACGTTGGCTACTGATGAACCGTTAACAATATCCATAATTGGTTTAGCGTTATAATCAATACCTCTGTTTGTGAGAGCTACACCCACTACTGTTCCATCCTGAATGTCCAGCTGGGCTGTTGCTGATTTTCTACTTTCAAGATCTAATATATCAATTGTAGCCGCTGAAACATAACCAGTTGTTGAACTAACAACCTTGAGGCTCTTAATCTTTTTACCATATGTCTTTCCGCTGTATATTACATCTTTAGGATTAATAAGTTTGTTTCCTACATGGTATACTTCCTTTGAAGTACTTGCATCAACAGTAGTCTTAACTGAACCCGGTTGGAAGAATTCATTAAATGCTTCGTTTGGATTTAGTTTGACGGCAGTATCAACAAGTGTACTATGTCCTAAACTACTTGATCTCCATATAAATTCTACAGGACCCCAGTCACCAAATACGAATGGTGTCGCTTTGTCTACGTTGGCTGGTGTGCCTAGAATCGCTGATCGAGCGACTAGAGCACCACTTGTATTCACCGGACACTTTGTAGTAAAATCCCAATAAACGTTTGCGTAGTTAATATCATTCTTTACATCTGGATTTTCTGCAGGACTGTTTATATGTCCTGTATTCAACGCTTTGATTAGGGCTCCACGCTTAGTTACATCTGTCCAACTATAATATGTGTCCCACCAACTTGGTTTCATACTGTGTCCTAGCATATGCCAAGGAGTTAAGTGTGGTGTATGTGTTCCGAATAGAACTGTGTATGCACCTTTCCAATGTCCGGGTAGTGTGTTACCAGTGAAATTATTTCCAAATACCATTGAGTTATAATTCCAAGTTGTATCATCTGCATTATCATAATAGCCAGTAGGATTTAAACTAGTAACTCCTGTCTTTGCTTTCCAATCTGCAAAATGTTGTTCAGCATATAGATCCATATCAGCAAGTTTATACCAATGTCCATTGGATAGTGAAGGCATATACTTAACAGGACTTACTGTATTTTCATGTTCTACTATACCTGCATATGCTCTTTTCTCTAATTCATAATAGGCCGCATTTACTACATCATATCTACTGTCAAGAGGATTATCCAACTTGGCGCCTGCTTGCATTGTGTACTCACATCCATCATGTCCAATAATAGTTACACCACCTACAATTTGTGGGACTGTTATATTACTCAATCCTAACTTGGCCATACTTGCCGGAACATGACAATCATAATCCATATCATGCCACATAACGTCTAGTAGTGGTGTTCCACTACCGGCTACTGGAGTTATCAATAATGTAAGTGTGTTTCCTGCAAAAGTATAATCAACGTCTTTAGTTAATAGTCTTTGAACGTATGCAATTGTTCCGCCTGTTAGTGTTTGTTGATCTGTTAGGTAAACATATACATGATCTCTTTGTGTAAAGTCACTGTTTGCTGTGTAATTCGTTGTGTAAACTGACTGTCCGTCAACCCATTCTATCGTCTGTACCTTGTCATCATATGCATAAACCATGTTACTAAACTGATGTAACTTGCTACCTTTTTTAGTTGAACTAATGGCATTGATTGCATCATTAACAATTGCTTTGGTTGTTGTATAACTGTTTGTGCTATATAAACGTTTAACTTGACTTTCAAATCTACGCTTGAATGCCCACCAGTCTCTACCCTGAGCCGCTAAACTTTCTTTAATATTAATTCTGTTGTCTGCATAATTTAAATCATGCATAATACTAGGCTCATTGTGTATGAATATTTCACCACCAAGTCCTGTTACTTTTGGTTTCTTGTATGAATTGTTGTTACCATATGAAAGTCCAGTAAAGTCAATTGTTGAACGTATCTTACTTTGCCAATGTCCAAGTGTTTCAGTAATTGTTAAAGTTTCCAGCATTTTGTTTGTGGCATTGTGACTATGTGTTTCAACATCTAGTGTGTCACTACTTAATAGTTCTGCACTATTGCTATAATATTCTACGTCAATTATTGAAGTGTCTGTTAGTAAACTAGCTGGTACTGTTATCTCTGTTGAACCAATTGTATATTCTTCAGGTGCTGTCCATTTTCCATCAATGTATAAATTGTGGAAGTGTGTATCCAAGTCTGCTACTACAATCAGTCTAGCAAGTTTATGTCCTGCACCTGTTGAGTATCCATAATAATATATTCCATTTGTACTAGGAGTAAATGTTAGCGTTTCATTAAAGCTATCACCATTGTTATCCGAGTACACAACACCAGATGATATAACTGTTGTTTTGTCTTCAGCATAAATTTTTAAATTGTTAGTGGACGCTGATCCAATTAGGTCGTGAAATACAGTTGCATCGCCATTTACTAGAACAATTTCAGGGTGTACTTTACGTCTTTCAGTTGTTAGTCCGTCTGCAAACTTTTGTGCTACACTGAATCCATTTAGTTCTGCTCCAGTTCCATAAACCCAATACGCTGTAGTTTTACGCCAGTTGCTGTGGCCTACTGGTACTGTTGCTGTTACGGTTCCATCAGTGACTATTGTTTGTGTCTCACTTTTTGCACCAGCATTCATTATACTAGGAACATATAGGTGTCGTCTATCAGTACCACTACCATATGCAAACAAACCTTCTGCATTTCTAGTTCCACCAATCAGTGCACCTGTACTTGTGCTTACATTGTAAGAACTTGAAAGTGTATGTAGGAATGCTTCGAATACATAATCTGCTTTGGAACCAGTATCTTTGTAAGTTAGAGCAAAACCCAGTTCAGTATCTGCTGTTCCTGTACCTACCTTATATCCGAATAGTTTGTTACCCACAAACGAATTGCCTGGATATTTTGTTTCATCTTTTAATTCAGTACCTGTATCATCCCATACTAAAAATAATGGAGCCTGGTTTTCTGCTGTTTTCTCTTGCCCAATTGTTATTGATGTTCCGTTGAAGAACAAATCTTTAAGTGCATATTTGAATTGGTTTGCTGTAATATAATCTGGACTACTGAGTGCAAGTAAACTATCACCAGTTGTCATAACAGTATCAACATCAAATATTCTAGTCACAACACCTGAACCTGTTGGTATTGCAGTTGCTTGGAAAACTGTACCTACTGTACTGTCTGGTGCTCCTGCTGTTGTAAAGTCTGTTGTACCTGCTGTTGTAATTTCATATACAAATCCTGAAGCTATACTTGTGGCCGCTACGCTTGTTGTCTTAACAATCTTATAGATGTTTTCATCATTTAGTAATACAAACCTTGAACCAATCTGCATATTAATTGACTTAGTCTTGTCACTAAGGACAGCTGATACTGGTCCTTGCCATTGACATGTCTCATTGTTAATATTTCCAAACAAATGTAAGTCTGGATTAAATTCTATAATTGGTCGCCTGGCTTGAAGTGCATCAGTAGTATGTGTTGATGCTTTGTAACCCAGTACTATATCTTCTAGACTTTGTAGTGTATCTTTGTGTACCCAAAAGTTTCCTCTGGACCAAATTGTTCCAGTATCATCTCTAGTTGAGATAAGCAAATAATCTTTTACAGATGTTGTTAGGTAATCTCTATCCCAACTCTCACCGTCCCACATATCATTAACAAAGTCTTTTTGGTCCTGTGTTAAACTAGCGGGTAGAAGCTGGAATACACTGAAGTCTCCACTTGATTCATCTGTATATCTAGCACTAACTAGAACAGTAGTGGAAACTTGTCCATCTGCCGCAACATTGGCTTGGTATATTTTAAATTGATCTAAGTAGCCACCTTTGTAATATTTTACTGTTCCATCACCACCACTACCATTGTTTGTAGCTCTAAATTTTACGCCAACTGTGGCTGAACTTGCACCTAAATTTACCCAGTTTGTTGTTGTGCCTACTGATGTAATTTCATATACTTCGCCCAGTTGAATTTGTGTTTCTATTTGTGCTTCTGGTTGCATTTCTGGCCAGTCACTATCCAATTTAAATATCATATTATTAGATACATATGACTTCTTTTCCTGTCCACCATCATAAAAGTATAGAAGTGGCGGTGCCGTGTTTGCTAAAACCTGTACATTATATGCATTAATAAGTGAGTGTATACTGCTAAAACCTCTAGGGTCTGCTCCTTGGAAATTCAGTGAACTAGCCCAAGTTGTAATTTTATCGTTGTCCCAATACTGCCCAACAATGTCCTTGTATGTTGAATCGTCTGTCCATATTCTTTCATATCTGGAACCATAGTTGTGATATTCTGTGTGTAATTGTAATTTAATGCTGTCACCAACTCCAGTAACCAAGTATGTGTTTAGCTCTATAGAAGCATAACCACTCATTAACTTAATTAACATTCCGTTTTCTAATTCAAATGTCTTATTGTCATCTACAAATGTGTGGGCTGTTTTGCCGTTGACATCTGTTAGTAGATCAGTAGTATATGTGCCTGTACCATTAGTGTTGTCACTTTCATATACTGGCATATCACTTACCCAATAATACGAATTATAGTTTACAAACTTATCATTATCAATTGGTGGTGCAAAACTATATGTCTGTGCATTGTAGGCACTATTATAACTGTAGTGATCAAAGTCTATACCCACACTATTTGCAATATCATCTGGTGTCAACATACTGTTGATTGTTGAATCTTCTAGTTTTGTTACAATACTTGGATCCAGTTGTCTGTTTCTGCGTACTGTTGTTTTACTTGCTTCCTTTAGGTATACATCGCCTTGGTTAGCAACGCCGCCTTGACTACTACCAACATAAGCATCAATGTCTTCTAAACTGCCCTTGGAGATCATTTGATCCAGGGTTGCATCCATCCATTTTTGATTTAGTGGGGTGTCAAATACTGACGGTAAGTAGTCAGTTGCTTTGATCTTGTTTGTTTTATAAGTTCCAGATCGCTTTTTATTTTCAGCAATTGTCTGTTTCTTGGATTCGTAGTTCTCGGACATTTTAAACCTTAAGCTGCTCTAATATTACTTTGTGTGATATTATCTATAATATCAATGTCTGTTGCCGACACATCAGGAATCAACAGTTCTCCTCCCAATGGTGTAATCTGGAAAAGATCTCCAAATACACTAGTAGACAATTGTGGTACAATAACAAAACTGCTAATAATACCTGCTAGTTCTTTATGTACATAAGCCGCCAGTTCAGTGAAGTAGAATGTTTCACCAAAGTCCCAATTGTCTATGTTAAAGAAGTTACCAATCTCTTCTACTACTTTATCTTTTATTTCATTATCAGTAAATCTTGTGCCTGGCACTTTGATAATTCTAAACTTTGCTTGTAGTGATGCATCTGCTTTGGCACCAAATAATACTTTGTAGTTTACTGGTCTGTAAACGATACTATCACTCATTGCCTTTTTACCTGTTTGCTGTGAGAAACTCTGCTTCAACTCATCAATTGTAGGTGCTACAGGTTTTACTAGATCCTCTCTAGTATCCTTTAACCAGTTTCTATATGATGTGTCGTAGTAACGTGTTAACACAAAAACATCTATTAGGTTTGTAAAACTAGGATCAACAACTTCATTGTCTGCAGGAACATGTGTCCACTCAAAACGTAGATTATCCTGTGCATTTCCATAAGCAGTACCAGTTCCTAGACCTTCACCTGTTGCTGTAAATGTTACACCAACAGTATTTGCACTAGCACCAAGGCCAGTAAAATCTGTTGTGCCTACTGTACTAATCGTGTATGATCTACCAACTACAAATGCACCAGCAGTTTCTACAGTAATACTATTGAAGCTATCTGGATCATCTGGCCTGTCATCATTGTTGTTATCCACTAGACTTAGAATAATTTTGTTTTGGTTATATATTCCACTCTGGTCTCCCTGTGTGTCAAACTCATATCCGTATATGAAGAAGTCACTACTTGGAAATCCAGTTCTAGTTAAGTCTTGTAATTTAACTTTATCTCTTTGTTTCTTATTACTCTGTTCATTTAATTCAAATTCGTTAGTAATATTACTAAAGTCTATCTGAGAACTTTCCAGCGTATAACGTAACACTCTAGTTGTTATATCCCACTTGTCTGTTGCACTAGTCGAATCAAATGCAATATGTATTGTCCAGTTATTATCTAAACTACTAGCATCAACTGGATTGTAAGCAAAGGGAGTAGGGAAAGCCGTATCCACTGCACTAGGCAATGGATCTCTATCTATAATATCCCAACCTAAATTTAAGAAATCATATTTTAGTGCAAACGTTTGTCTGTTACCCAAGAACTCAATAATGTTAGCTCTTTCAGTTGGATCAAACTGTCTTGTGTACGCTGGAATAATGTACATCATCTTATAGCCGTTTGGAATTGTTGCATCAAGACTAATTGCACCAAAGTTTCTGTTTGCTGTTAGTCCTGTTGGGTTACCATCAGCACCATCAATACCCAATCCACTTGCAAAAATCTTACTTACTTTTGCCCACTTAACTTTTCCACCTGCTGCAAGTAATCCAGTACCGGCATCCAATGCACTACCAAATTTAACAAGAGCACCTACTCTTAAATATTTTAAATAATTGTTTTGTGTTTTACCAGTACGTTTGATTACACTTTCATTGTCAGTAAAATATCCTGTGTTGGTAGTACCTGTTTGTTGCCAAGTAAACGGAAACTTTGAATCTCCATTTCTATAAATGGTATCCTCAATAGTATCAAATGTTCCTCTATACTCGCTGAAGTATAGATTAATTAGTTCATCGTCTTGAATAATCTGTTTAAGCAATTGATCAAATACTGTACTAGGTGTCATGTCAGTTGCATATTTAACTTTAGTCTGCGTAGTCTTTGTTACTTTACCGTCAGTTGCAAATAAGTTTAGATTAGTATACGCACCAGTTGGATCATTAAGCGTTACGAAACGACTATGTCCACTGTGTGTTCTGTTGATACTTTTAATTTTTCTAATGTTATCGCTCTGTGTATACAAATAACTATTGTAATCATCTGCCGTGATCATGCGGTCCTGTGTTGCATAAATGCGTGGCGCATTTGTTTTTATATCGTCCAAACTTTCACTGCTACTAGCGTTGGTTACACTTTCTCTTAGTTGTACTGCAAGTACGGCTGTATAATTATTACCGTCTGCACCTGTATAGTCTATACTAATACGTTTTGTTCCAATGTCATCAGGTCTCAACACATATGTTTGGTTCTCACTTTTACGATACCATATACGAATTATTCCTGTTGGTGCATTACCAAAACTTTTATCAGCAAAGCATACACTAATTTTATTATCTTCTCTTGTCTTAACGCTGTAAATGTCTCTGATACCCTGGTTAATAAAATTATAGTTTGCACTCTGTCCATAGATATTATCTACCTTAGTCCATTTTTTATTAACTGTTCCATCTGCATTTACTGTCTGTACCCAAACGTCCGTTGAGTTGATGTTAACTTCATCTATGTCCAGCGTCATTCCACTTAGTGATTCAGTAATATTAAAATCTTTAAATGTTAACTGTCCTTGTTTGAATCCCACAAAGAAACCTGTGTGGTTACTACTGATACTTTGTCCATCATTTTTATATTGGATACTAAATGATCCACTTGGATCAGGTGTATTTTCAATCATTGTTTGCTGTGCTATATCGTAATCCAAACCAACAGCATTAAATGATACACTTGAACCCTGTGCAAGTCCAGTAAATGTAAACACAATTTGATCTGCTACATTGTTTGTATTGTAGTATTGTGTAGCAATACCATTTTCTGTTACTTGTCTACGAGGACTACCGAATTGATTACTCTGTACAAACAGGGCATTCATTACTGTTGTAAAGTTATCTAGGTTGTCTGCTGTTGTTGTATTCTCAAAACGAATCTCTTCTCCACCAAGTGTTGTACCACTTGCGCCAATAACATTCTCGTTTGTTTTTATACTTGTAACTTTTAACAAGCCAAAAGGTGTAACGTTTCGTCTAGGTTTGTATCCCAAAAACTCTGAGAGTTTAAAGACGCTGTCCTGTCTTTCTGCTGTACTTAAAAAGTTATTTCTGCTGTTTAGATCTACTCTAAATGCTAAGTTGTGTCCGAACTGTGCTATAACATCGAGGAGTGCAACAAATTCTGCACTTTCTACCCAATCACTATAGCTTTCCGGATAATTATTTTGAATGTACTCAATCATTGAAGTACGGATAGTATCAAAATCATACGCTTGGAAGTTTGCGTTTACATAGGACTCATAAACTGCTTTATAATCCTCTGCCGCAAATAACCTGCTTTGTCTTACCTGTTGTGCCATTATTAAAACTCTGCCTCTGCAAATTCTCTATCGAACTTCAATTGTAATACTGTCTCTGTCGTAGTAGGCAAATATAACAATTGTATACTAATTGTAATTGAACTAGTATCTTCTTCCACTCTAACATTCTTAGTCATTAGACTGAATCTAGGATCGTAAGTAACTACGTCATTTACGTCTTGTTCAATTAACTCTATTGTATTTTCATCCAATGGTTGAAATACATAAAAAGGCAACATGCTACCAAATGAGGGTTGACTCCATTTTTCGCCCTTACGGATTTTAAAATGGTTGTCAAGGTCCTGTTTTGCTAGGTCCAGCTTAGTCATTTGCTTCGCTGATCTTATCTGACCTCTTGTTGTATATCCTATACCTGTGTTGTAATTGTTCATACTAATATTTAGCTGAAAAAAACCGACGTTTCTAATTCTATACAGTTATAACTAAACTTTTATCAACAGATACTAGTTCTTCAGGCCAAAACAGGAAATCACGCCAGGATTCGTCCGGAATATACAATGTAAACAGTCTTGCGTTACGATTTATTTCATGATAGCTGGGTTGGTATGGTATTGAGATGGGTTGGATTAGTTTGTTGGACTTTGAACTGTTACATGGTTTACATGCACTAGCACAATTTTTCCATGATGTTCTGCCTCCGTGGCTTTTTGGGATAACGTGATCTATTGTTAAATCTGCTTGCCGGTGTTTTGTGCCACAGTACTGACAAGTATAGTTATCTCTTATAAACATGTTTCGCCTGGTAAATTTTGCTCTCGTTGGTAGCTTATGATAACGATTAAGCATTACAATACTTGGCATTGGCATCACAAAGTTTTCACTATGTAAGGGTTTATCCTCATAGCTCTTTACAATTTTTATCTTATCGGAAAAATATGCTTTCACGGCACTCTGCCAACTGATTGTGCTTAGTGGCAACAGGCTTAACGGCTGTGCATCTGCATTAAGTAATAGTACACTCATGCGAATATTTATGTAGACAGATTTGCTAGGTTTACGATTTGCCTTTTTCTAGACTGTGTCATCTTGGGCAGGAATCTATTTGTTTCTTTATAGTATACATACTCAGCTTGGTTTAGAGATTTAGTTGTTTCAAATCCATTAGGGTATAGTGTTCTAATATTTTGTAGTCCTTGTGCTTTAAGTAGTGATCTTGATTTGACACTACCATAATCAGCTAACATCATAATCTTTGCTTCACCCTGGCGTACTATTCTTTGATTACCACTTAGAACTAGAGCCGTTGCAACCCATTGCCATTGTTCATTGACAATATAATTGTTTATCTTAAACTGTCTATCCGGTGTTCCTGTTTTTGATATATCACTAGTAAAATAGAATAGACTAAACAGAGCATCATAATTTGTTTGACTTATAAGTGATAGAGGTACAATCTTTTTAAATGCTCTCTCTTTATTTTTTAAGTCTTCAATAAAGAAACTATAGGCCTCTGATTCTGTTAATCCATTGCTGTCATTGCCATTTGAAAATCCATAACCAATAACTGGTAAACTGTTTACTGTATACACAAAGGGAGACCATGATTTTTGTTTAAGTATAAAACTTATAACACCAGTACTTGCTTCCAGATCTGTCAGCGGGATTTTTGTATCTGTCATTTCACTGTTTAAATTTGTAAACAAATCAAACTCCACCAGATCGTTTTCTGATATTGTGTTTGATAATGTATAAGTTCTTGGCATCTTAAGTATTACCCTCTGAATTTCTAAACTTTTCTTCTTGTTTGTTTACACCCTTCCACGGATGATGTTCCGGAACTCTGCTTGCCGCACTTGACAATACATTCTTGTTCTCAACTAATTGGTTAGTAATAATTCTACTAGGCAATGTAGGAGTAGGACCGTTCATATCAATTCTGGCCGCTTGTTCCATATAGTTACCTGCAACAGTTACATTACCATTAAGTGCCGCCTGCACATTCATATTGGCCGCTGTGAATAAATTATAATCTCCAGTAGTTGCTTCAAGGTTAAGGCCTTCAGTTCCTGTTGATCTAATGTTTACACCCATATCACTTTCAATATTAACATTGCCTTTTGCATGTATATTAAAGTCTTCTTCACTGTGAATACTAACACTTGTTTCACTATACACATCAATTCTTCCATCAGCGTCCATTTCAACCCAAGCATTACCTTTGTGGTTGGTTATAAACATAAATTCGTTTGTATCATCTATTAGTATTTGAGCGCCACCTCTAGTTCTGAAACGCATGTTTGTACTTTTGCCTTCAATATCACCATCATCCATTGATATAACATGTCCACCTCGTGTCGTAATACCAAATACTCTACTGGGTGATTCTCTTCTAGCACTACTGTTTGAATGTCCTCTACTAAAATCTTCAGTCAATCCTTGTGTAGTTAGTGTTTGTAACTGCTTGGCATCAATTGGTTTTTTATCTGGATCTGTCTTATCATATGGATTCTTCTCACCAACTGGTGCTAGTTTTCCATCAGGCTGGCCTTCTGAACTTGCTCTGCCTCCCAACATATGATTTCTATCTTTTGAAATAAAACTTCCCATTAGAAAGCCTTCTTCTCTACTGGTTGTAAATGCAATCAATACTTCTGTGCCAACAGCAGGAGGTTGTGGCCACATACCATAACTTTTTGGAGTGCCGTTCTCACCGCCCTCTTCAGTACCATATTTTGTAGGATCAAAACTTCCTTCTAATGCTTCTGTTGTTCCACCAAATGGAGATACCAACAGTACAATTCTAGGAGCACTCGTACTTCCAAACTCTGGAATCTGTACTTCAATTCTACCTGAGTATAGACTGTCTTTATTTTTAACTACGTTACCAACATATAAACCATTAATATTATTGATACCACTGCCGCCACCTTGTTTAACTCTATCAGGTACTCTTGTGCCATCAGTTCTAACTAACATTATCTAACCTCCATTTCGTTCACTAGTAATACTGTACTTACATTTCTATTTCTATACGCAGTTAGTGTCTGATCAAATTTTCCTTGGCTCATTGATGTTTCAATCTTTCTAATTTCATATACGCCACTGGCCGCTATGTCTATTTCTCCACCCACACTTGCTTCAGGGTCAGTCATAGCTTCGTCTGGTAAATGGTTTAGAAATAACACTAGACTATCTGTATTTAGATAGTTAGCTGATGTTACAACCGCATCATTTGTATATACGCCAGGCGTACCCATCCAAAATGGATCACCTTTAATTTTAAACTTAACTTGGATATAGTCTGTGTTTCTACTTCTAAATTCTAAATCAGCCAGTGCATCTATTGTGTCAATAGCACCCGGGCCTTTTGATTCGTTTACTTGTTGACTATCAGGACTTGCAACAGCATAAGCATATGCAATACGTTCCATGAATCCCTGATGTGAACCATCCACTTCACTTAATGAAGTTGCGTATGCACCGCCGGCAGCCTTGGGGACTGTAATTGGCGTTGGGTTAGTGGGTACATGGGATTGCTTAATTTCTGGGTATGCCATACCATTTGCAGGATCCTTTGCCATGAAAAATGCATTGTCAATCATTAAGTCAAAATTTTGTATCTCTGTATTCATTCCGTTATACAAGTAATCATACTTTTTTGTAATAGGTAAACTTTCAAATAGAGTACGTTGGAATGATCTATCATTCTGTTTTTCTTTTTGTTTTGCTGGATCGTTTTGTGGTATGCTATAAGTTATATCCAAGTCAACTATTAGTTCTATTTCCATTTCACTTGTGTCAGTAAATTCATCTGTGCCATCACCAAACGTAACCTTAGGAGTTACACTAATTACTGTTCGCTTGACACCGTCTGTTCTTTCCAATGCGTTTAGTTCTCCTAGTGCAGGAACGTTTGAAGTTAAGAACTTTCTAAGATAACTTATTAAGTTGGTTTCACTATTGATGTTTGCATTGATTGTGTCTTTATTATCTGTATTTCTATTCTGTCCGCCAGCCGTTTCGGCATTACTTGTACCAGCAATAGGTTTTGAACCTAGATCAAAACTTTCCGTTACTTGTGCTTTACCATATGAATTGGGTCCAGGACCATTGCTTGGTACTACCTTACCAACTGTCGTTGTAGCATTAGGACCTAGTGTTATCTTCCAGGTATGCTTACTAACCGGATCCTTATTCTCTGGTGACTTTCTGTATTCTATTTCTGATTCATTTAGTTTTGCTTCCAGTAGTTTTAGGTATTGTTTTACTGTGCTTGCGCCTTCCACAACAATATCTGTTTTTACTTTGGATAACGCAATTGCTGTCTTTGGAGAGTTATGTGCAATAATATTATGCTGTGTTCCGCTCTCATTGATTGAACTTTGAATCTGCTTAAAAATTAGACTGTAAAAGAATTGTCCACCATATTTTAAATTCTCTTTTGTTTCTGGATCTACTCCTTGATATTCCACTTTTAGAACATACTTAGCACTCTGAAGTGTTATAAAGTTAAAGGGTCTACTGTATTGTAATACTCTGTTTAAAAGTTTAAATCCCAATATCTCATACAAATTGAATTGAAATACACCACTGACTGTATTACCACTTGTGCTACCCGGGGTAACATAACTTATAATACTTAGGTTGTCAAGAGCGTATGTAGACGTTGCTCCACTTTCTGCAATTACAACCGCAAGTGGTTGTCCTGTACTGTCTCTAGGAACTTCAAGACTCGCTAGAGTATTTGGATTATTCCAGACACTAGGATGCACCAAGTATAATGTTAACTTGTATGTCGGACTGTCAACTGTTGACATCCAATTGGGTGTGATTTTTACTTGTGTTGCCATATTATGTAAAGTTCGTAGGTATTTGGATCTCTAAACCCGAAACAAAATCCACTATTGGATCTTTTAGTGTATCAGGATTGAACTCTGCGAATACCCACCATAATCTTGCGTTTCCATAAAGTTCATGTGCAAGTTTATCAGGTTTGTTCTCGTATGCAGATGTAATGGTAAACGGTTCCACTAACATTTCAGATTTGTTGCTGATGCTACTGTCCATGATATCTAAGTAGCCACCATTTACAAGTTTTGTAGTTCTATACATACTGTCTGTTCTATATTTTGTGGGCATTAGTTAAATCCTTTTGTCAATGCTTTGCCTGTTGCGTATTCTCTAACATTAAATGCGTTCTGTACATTTGCAGGAGTCTGTTGAACTGCTAAGTCAATTGACATTACAAACTGTACAGGAATACTTGTTGAATAATCAACTTTCCATTTCTCACTTCTTGATTCATTACTTCCTGACTTTTGGGATGGATCAACTGTTACAAAGTCAACATCTTCTGCATAGGTATAGTTTACGCTTCGCACTACTACTGGAATTTTTTCTGCATTGCCCGATCCATATGCACTAAACAATAGTACTGGAGGTGGGCTACCTGCTGTAGCGTTTCTTTCCTTTGCATCACCTAGGAAAGCACCAAAGTCTCCCTTAGTTGCAAACCTTAAAAAGTGTAGACTTGCTAGTGAGTATTCTGATTCAGCGATTGTTGTCGCTGTGAATGTTGCTGTTATCTGAATTGTTGGATTGGGAGTGTTCTGATAATACTGTTGTTGGTATACACTATGCGTTGTATCATAGGTTCCATAGTTAGCACTATAATTCCACATGATAGTTGGTGTATATGGAAATATAATTCCAAATCCTGTCTTAAGAAGTGGATCCATTAATCCGCCACCCATTAGTAGGTTGTTCTTTGCATTTGTTGAGTATAGCCTTACTCTATTTTCACTAGGTATACCCGCTACTATCTGTGGCTTCACAGGATCAACTGGTGCTTTATAGTCTTCAAAACTATCCGGTTCCTGAAAGGCTGGTCCAGTTGCATCTTGTTTCTTTGGAACTACTTCTGGTTCAGCTTCATCTTTTTTATATGCTACACCACTCCAGTCTTCACCGGCGGCTTCCAGTCTTTGTTGTTCTTTAATAGTATCTTTTAAAGCCTGTGCTTCTGATGGTTTAAGTCTTCCCTGATCAACTAAAAAATCTGCTTGTTCTTCATTGACTAGTGCATAGCCTCCACTATCTGGTTCAACACTACCATCTTCATTAATAAACGGCTTAATTTTTACTGGTGCCGCACCTGAATTGGTGTTGTCACCTGCTCTTGTATAGCTGGTGTCATCATTTAACAGCATTTGGTCTGGACTTATTTTTTCTATTTTTGCCATTAGCCTTTTAGCTTCTCCTTAATAAAGTCAAATACCTGTGCATCAAACTTACCAAAGAAGTCAGTAAAGACTGCAATTTTCTCTTGATCGTCTGCGTCTGAACGCATAACTGCACGGAAGTCACTGGCACTTCTGCCCGCATCTTTAATAGGCACAGTATATACATAACCAGCTTCATCAGATGTTACAAGTGGCTCACCGTCTTTCCACCATTGTAGGTATCCCATTTTCAATCTGTTTGCATCTTTTTCACCATACACTAACACAAGAGCAGTTTTCTTTGGATCTCTGCCTGCTTTGGACATGTCAACATTGTATGGGTGCGTTTGTATAATATGATTTGCTGGTATGCCAAACATCTTTGTCATTAGTCCAGCTTTCTCATCAAAAGTAAACGGATCACGCTCTGGTTCTGCATTCTTGCCCACCATAGTGCTGATAAATACATTGTCTGCACCAAACTTACGAACTAAATCCATATAAACTTGATGGTGTCCGCTGTGCATGGGTTGGAATCTTCCGCCATAAAACACCGCAATATCAGTGGTGGCGGCTTCCATTAATAAATCTGTATAACGCATTGTAAATCTCCTACTGGTATTTAGCATAGAAAAAACAGGTTGACAGGGTATCTAATAGGTGTTAGTATTAGTAATAACAAAGGAATAATCATGGCTAGAAACCACTATCTATCGAACAAAGAGTTACTAAAAGAGATCCATCGTTCAAAACTATCCTATAGTTGGGTAAGTGATGAGAAATACGAATGGAACGATCTAATTATTAATAGTCTGGATGAAATTAACCCAGAAACGATTGCTGAGGCAAAGCAGACAAGAGCTGCTAGGATGCAAAAAGAGGCACATGAGGCACAGGTAAAACTGTGGGAACAAGGATTGCTGGAAAGAAAGACAAAGCCCAGAGCTATTGACTTTGTAGTTGATCCTGATACTATCCCAGAAACAGATGTTGTATTTCGTGTCATGACTTTCGAGCATGTTCCAGAAGAGCCTGGAAGAAAAAGCAATCCTAAACAAGAAGCAGATTACCACACACGTTGTAACTTCCCTCCTTTCAAACATTTTGCACTAAAAGGTAAAAAGTGGACTGAGGTAGCTAGGAGTCACTGGGAAGGTGGTAAGGATAATGGACACTTTAGTATTACAAGTGGTAATACTACTGAAAGACTTGCTAAGATGTATCTCATGCTATGTCATAGATACAGTATGCGAGGTAACTGGCGTGGATACACATATGTAGATGAAATGCGAGGACAAGCCTTGTTGCAGTTAGCACAGATAGGTCTACAGTTTAACGAAGCAAAGAGTCAAAATCCATTTGCTTATTATACTGCCGCCATTAATAATAGTTTCACAAGAGTGTTGAATCTAGAAAAACGTAGTCAGAATATTAGAGATGATATTCTTGAGGAAGAAGGATTGAATCCAAGTTTCACTAGAACATTCAATGCAGAGTGGGAACAGAAGATGGCCAACATTGCAGAAGCCAATCCACAAAAAGAAGA
>VMHT01111944.1_pt1 | contig 17883 bp, 10 predicted proteins | sample 4693611 | NCBI WGS metagenome assembly VMHT01 (sample SAMN12280063, study PRJNA550983) | marine metagenome | isolation source: seawater sampled from same location over 5 years 0.02-0.2 micron viral filtrate | place: USA: collected off the coast of southern California halfway between the port... ...
CACAAATTCTTCTAACTCTCGGCATGCTTTATGGTAGTCCCAATTAGTGAACCCTTCGTGATAGTTCGTTGCAACAGTGGCTAAGCGAGATAAAATCCAACGGTCAAGCGGGGTTCTTTCGCTTACTTCGAGATGATTTGTCTCAGGATCAAAACCATCCAATGCGGCATAATCTGCATGAAATTTGTAAATGTTCCACAAGGTAAGGAACATCTTAGCATAGGTTTCTCTTACTCCATTCGGGTCAAATTTTAGTGGGCTCCATGGGGCGCCAGCAGTTACCATGTACCATCTTGTTGCATCGGCACCCTCTCGGTTAAAGTGGTCCCACGGGTCGACAATATTGCCTCTTGATTTGGACATTTTCTTGCCTTCAGCATCAAGGATCAATCCCAGTGATAAACATCGCTTGTAAGCCGGTGAATCAAATACAGTGGTTGAAACTGCTAATAGTGTGTAAAACCAACCTCTTGTTTGGTCGACTCCTTCACAGATGTAATCAACTGGGAAAGATGAGTCGAAAGTCTCGCCACCATCAAACGGATGATGCCATTGAGCAAACGGAGCACAACCTGAATCAAACCAACAATCCATGACAAACGGTTCCCTTTTCATTGGTTTGCCATCATCAGAGAGTAGAGTAAATCCATCAACTATTGGCCGGTGTAAGTCAACATCATCTGGACACTCGGGGTTATCATACCCAGCAGCATTTGCCTTCGCAACCTCGGCTTGTAGTTCTTCAATCGAGCCAATACATTTCATCTGTCCATCTTCGCTGCGCCATACAGGTAAGGGTGTGCCCCAATAGCGTTCTCTAGAAATAGCCCAATCTTTGACATTCCTTAGCCACTCGCCAAATCTCCCTTCGCCGACCCAGTCTGGAGCCCATTCAACACCGTCATTGAATTCCAGTAACTTTTCCTTCACCGCAGTCATTCTAACAAACCAAGAATCCATGGCGTAGTAAAGTAGCGGGTGATCGGTTCTCCAACAGTGAGGATAATCGTGCAGGTAGGCTTTTTCACGGTACAACAGGCCACTTTCTGGGCCTTTGCCATTACTACCGTTTGCAGCAGATAGCAGTTCAATAATTGTCTCGTCGCACTCTTTGACATAGCGTCCGTCTAACTGATTGTGGATTCCTTTCACAAATGCGCCATCCATTCCAACTGTGTGGAATGCAGGTAAGCCAACTTCCATACCTAAATTATAGTCATCTTCTCCGTACATCACAGCAGTATGTACCACTCCAGTACCGTCAGTTGTGGTTACCCAATCTGCAGATAACACTGTCCATGCCGTTTCTGAGTCACCACGTGGGACAGCATCAGGGAATAGTGGTTCATACGAACGCCCGACTAATTCACTACCGGGGAATTCTTCAACAATCTCGACATTATGTCTTAGTACCTCTTTCATCAAGTCTTTTGCTAGAATCATAGTTTCGCCAACACCGGCACCACCAGCACCACTCCAGTTTGCTGCAGCTTCAGTAACTCTGACCTTGACATAGGTGACCTCTGGGCCAACTGCTAGTCCAACATTGCCTGGTAAGGTCCATGGCGTTGTGGTCCACGCCAAGATTGAGGAATCATCATCGGTTAATTTGAATTTAACATAAACGGATGGTTCCTCGACCTCTTTGTATCCTAATGCAACTTCGTGACTGGAATAAGAGGTCCCTGTTTGAGGGCAATATGGCAGGACTTTATGGCCTCGGTAAAGCAGTCCCTTGTCGAACATTTGCTTCAGTGCCCACCAACATGACTCAACATAGTCATTGTGAAGAGTAACATATGGGTTGTCCAAATCGACCCAATATGCCATTCGTTCAGTCATCTCGCGCCATGCCGATTCGTAAGTCCAAACTGACTCTCGACAAGCTTGATTGAAATTCTCCATACCATATTCTTCAATTGCTTCATTGGACATTAAATCCATTCGCTTCTGGACTTCAATCTCTACTGGCAGTCCGTGAGTATCCCATCCACCTTTTCGCTCAACTAAGAAACCCTCCATTGTTTTCCATCGACACACTAAATCTTTGTATGCTCGAGCAACAACATGGTGTATTCCTGGTTTACCATTGGCAGTTGGCGGTCCTTCTAGGAAAATGAACGGTGCGCCACCTCTACGAGACTCAATGGAGTTTTGGAAAGCATTTTCTTGACTCCATGTATTCAGTAGCGCGGTTTCAAGAGCAACAGCGTCTAATTCTCCGGCGGGTTTTGGCTTTGCCATGACCCTGCGAGATTGGTTTTTGTCTTGAATCTCACCCCTAAATTGTAAATATTTTATTTTCTTGTGGTTTTCATCTTCCAAACCATGCACTCGCAGGATTGTAACGGTATGTTTGAAGTCCTTACATTACTACGCTCGTCCATGTCCGCCGCTACATCCTGGCGTAGTGCCTTATTTTTGGCTGTTTTAATGGCGATAATTGGACCATTGCAAATGTCTGGTAATATTGCTGCAAATTCTAATGAATTGGCGGAACATAAAACAGTGAACTTTTCGATGCAAGGCGCTGAAGAATTTATTCAACTCGATGGAGATGGAATTGTTAACAATGATTTCACAGTTGAGGTGCCAAGTACTTCTCCAATCACAGATATGCAGTTAAGTCTCGAGCCTTCAGTTATGCAAACTCACTACGGGTTTGTGTGGGATTCAGACGCCGCTTGGTCAAATCCAGATGCCACCAAAAACGGAACTGTGGTTGAGAGAGAAGTTTTGACAGGCTCTACCGCCGGGACGCTTTGGGATTTCAATAACGGCTTACAGGGCTGGACTGTATCAAGCTCAACCTTCGTAAGTCACTGGACGAATACTTGCGGTGTCAATGGTACTGCAGGAGGTTCAATAAAAACACAGGCAAATTTCAACGCACCACATCATGCAACCTCGCCAAGAATAAATCTTGCAGGAGCGCCAAGTATGCCGTTGACTGCTTGGGTTTTGCAAGGGTCATTCAGTTGTGGTGAAGAACCAGATTCTGGTGAGGATCTTCAAATTCAATACATCGATGCAGGTGGCACTTGGGTGACCTTGAACACTTGGTCTGGTGCTACATCTGGTGGTACAGTTCAGCAATATTCAACCACTCTACCACCAGCAGCACTTCATGCTAATACCCAAATTAGAATAAATCAAATCAGCGGTAGTGGTTCAGGTGCTACATGTTGTGATTTCTGGTTTGTTGACGATGTTCACCTTGCATCACCGCCAGAATCTCATTGGGTCAGTCCAACAATTGGTTGGGGGCAAGGTGCAACACAACCAGTGTCTCGTAGCACATACGCACCAATTTATTTGGATGCGGTGATTCCTGATGGCGCATTCTTAAACTGGTCAATTCTTGATGATACTGGTGCTGAAATAATGGGTGCTTCGGGTAGTAATGACGTAATGATTCCGTTAAACATGATTGACCACGAAATGTATCCACTTGTTAGGTTGAAGTTAGAATTCAGAGGATCGCCTGCAGGCAATGGAATTCCGCTATTGCATTCGATTGGCGGAGATGGACAAATTAGAACCAATTTCAATGGCGGCATACTCACTGAAAATTGGGATGAAGCCTGTATACAAGGGGGCGGAGTAACTTACCAAAATGGAGTCGTAGTTGCGACAGCAGATTGTAATCTAACATCTCCATGGTTCAATACTCTTAACCCTGCCAAAGTGATTAATGGTGATGTAGATATCCAAAATAGTCTGTTACAGATACGATACACCGAAAATGATAACTGGACTAATTTTACAATGGGTTCATTCACCTCCTCTAGCGAGAATACCATTCATAAATATCAATTCAGAATCACTCACAATGGTTCCACATCCATTGTTTGGCAAGCAAGATCACTTTCATGGATTGTCAACGGTGGAAAGCATCCAGCTCAACCTGCGATTGACTTCAATCAAGATGGTTTTGTTGAGTGGGGTGGCAGCGATAATAGAGTAGGCTCTTGGGGTTGGCAAGATCGATTTGAGAATGGTGAGACAATAATTTCAGTAACACCTGGGATTTCAGGCACAGATAGCGTATCTGCATGGCTACCCAGAGATGATGTTCATTCTCTCTCAGTAGGTGTGATGGCTGAAACTGGAGTACTCTCAGGTCTATACCTGAGGGTTGGTAATCAATTAATCGCAAATTGGACTTATGATAATGTCAAGAGTGCGTATGTCACACTGAATGACTCACAACTGTATGCTCTTAGTTACGCAGCATCAACGGCCTCTAGCGTAGGTTTCCTTGGTGCTAACTTTGTGCAAATGGATTTCGAAGTCACAGGAACCGGTGGTATGAAAATGGCAGGTTTATCGATACCTTACGATGTGTCAATGTATCTTGATTCAGACCAACAATCACCAATGGTGTTAGGAATCAATGATGCAAGATCGACTCTGCCAGAAGTTGGTGGGCAACACATCATTCCAATACCATTTGTTTCTGATTCACCAGGCGGAATGTTAGTCACACTTGACGGTGTTAATTTTTCATCCGATGTAGAAATAATCTCCACATACATGGAGAATCCTGTTCAAGTCCTTACCACCAGTCAAACATGGCACACCATGCATACAGATTTCGAAGTTAGCGCATCCACAGCAGGGCTAGTTAGGCTAGATGTTGTTGGGGAGAACAACCATGCAACGTGGCTAATACCAACTGGCGGCGGCTCACCAATAGGTCAAGGTGATAGTGAACTTGTCGAACTACACCCAACAAACTGGCTTGATTTCACTCAGAGCGGTAATGACATCAGTGTGGCAGTACAATATCGAATAGAGCCGGGTTGGGATGATGAAGAATATCTTACTGCATCGACAAGATTAGTACTTGGTAACGGAGTAGTATCTATCCCTGCAACCCATTCTTGGGGCAGTATAACCGGTGGAACAAAGGCTTTAGAAAACGACTTGGAAATAAAAAGTGTAACTTTCTCCACCGATTTGGGTGAATTGCCTAGTGATGAATACTATTTGCCTGCGGGCCAAGATGTGGCAATTTCAATTGATATCGGATTTGAAGGGTTGTCTGACAGTGAATCATTTGCTGATGCCGATGCAGTACTCTCTCTATATCAAGGTAATACTAAAGTGGCCAATACCACTATGATGGACGTAGACATGTGGAATTATACCGATACTGTGCCATTCACCAACGGGGTGTTAAATTGGCGAATCGAAGTTGTCCCACTTACCGGTGGCGGATTTACTGATGATGCAGAGTTTGAGCGAGCATTCTTTGCCGATTCAGTAATTCCATCCGTTTACTGGTCTAGCGTTGCAGCATACGACCACAGAGTTCCATCCTCAACTCAAACCGTTCAAGTTCAGATAACTGACCAACCAGTTCTACCATCCAATGTGGAAGCTATGGTTTGGCGTGAGTGGATAAATGACTATGATTTCAATGGCTTGCCAAGTCCAGACGAGTACCAGTCATTCTCTGATGTCCTACTACCTAATGATATGACTGCTTTCGTTGGTCAATACACACTTCTGCTCGATGATAGTGGTGGGTCAATTGGTGACAAAGTTGCTGTTTACCTAACTGGAAATGACCCAGCAGGTCATCCACTCGAGGACAATGGGACAGGTGAGGAAGGCGAACATTTATTCATGTATCAACTGAAAGCGGATGGGCCACCTTCGATTCCAACTGCGGCATTCAACTGGGATGGCGGCAGACAGACTTGGCTACACCCAATGATTAGTTACGAATTTGATGTAATGATGAATGAACCGAACGGTGGTTCAGATCTAATGGTAGTAGAAGTTCAGTTGGCATCCCAACAGAACAGCGATAGATTGCCGATTTCTTGGGATTTCATCACAGGGGAATGTACAACTACAAGTCCACATATGGTAATTGATGATTGTGAGATGATTGGACAGAACGGACCCGCAGGCCCGTATGAAGAAGATATCACATTGAATGTAAAATTCCATCTGCTGTGGACAATTCCTGATTTGGGTGATACGAAGCGTGAACCAAAATTAATTGTTCAAGACCGTGCTGGAAATACCGACCAACAGGCATTCCCGACACTCAGATGGCGTTCATCAGGAGACATGTATATCCCCGATGAAACTATTCAACTAGTAATTGAACAAGGAACTGCGGTTGAGGATGGAGCTAGAATTGCCCCCGGTAGTAGTTTCGAAGTTTCTGGCGATGTAATGTTCGAAGAGACTAATACTAGACCGGACTTTGATTGCCCTGTTTCGATTAACTTCGATGGCCTAACATATCCAACAACAGCAGTTAATGGAGCATGGACCGCTGAGGTTACTGCTTCAGAAATTTCCGGAAAGAAAGCCCTCACTTGGAGCGTTGATTGCATATCTGGGCAAGGCGATGATGTTACAGACGAATCTAACAATAGATGGATCTTAGTTGACGGAACTGGGCCAACTCCAGTAGAGATAATTAATCCTAGGCCAAACACCATTCTAGAAACAGAAGGCTACGAAGTTAGAGTCGCAATAAATGAAGATGGTGGCTTAGACATTGATTCTTTACAACTCGAATGGTGGGTTGAGGATGCAGATACCGGCGATAGATTACTGAGTGGATACGAAACCATGATGCTTGAAGGTACGGATATTTCAGGCCCTCAGATAGAAGTGTATGCCAACGTTGACCTATCGGACATCACCGATACAATGATTCAAAATAAATTGATTCTATTTGTCAAAATAAATGGTAGAGATTTGGCAGATAATGCAATTATGGGAATGAACGGAGCACCTGCAGGTAGCGAGATTGCTCAATGGGATCTTGAGTGGTTAAGGCCAGAGTTTGCAATTGGTCCACTTGATGTATCATACACTCGATTACTCCTTGAAGTTGGTCAATCAACATCTGTTCAAGCACTTGTTAGTAACACCGGTTCGCTAGATGGCACTGTAGATGCTACGGCGTATGTGGTTAGGCTCAATGGTACAAAAGAGGTGCTACAACGCCCAAGTATTGAGATACCTGCTGGTGGCAAAGGTTTGATTTCTGTTGATTGGGTTCCAACTACAGAAGGTGTGCAATGGATTGAAGTTGAACTTGATAATGCACAAACTGCCAAAGGACCTACTGTAGATGTTCGTCCAGCCAGGGATCAAGGTTTCATCGAAAATCTGTTTGGTGATGTAAATCCACTAATTGGTTCGGTAGTTGCCCTAATATTCGTGTCAATCATAGTAACTGGATTACTTTGGGCTAGAAAAGCGACCCGTGGCAGAGGTTCTGGTTCTGAATATGATTGGGATGAATATTCATCGGAAATTGATTACGATGACTATGATGATTATGAAGAGGAAAGCATTCCACAATCAAATGAATCACCTACGATTGAGCCAGCAGCATCTGTTGGCGCAGCATCTGCAGCATTAGTCGGCGGTACTGAAGCCGCTGCCGAAGAAGAAACTGATTGGGTGATGGGTGCTGATGGATTTTGGTGGTACCATGACAAAGATACAAATGAATGGTGGTACAAAGATGAAAATGGCGAGATTGTCAAATTTAGCTAACCACGGTGAGTCCATTGTCCAGAGTTATTGGCCTACTACAAGTTGATTCAACAGTCGGCGATTTGGCAGGTAATGCCAAACGCTTGGAATCCTTAGCTAGAACCGCTAAAAATAATGGCGCAAAGCTAGCGATTGCAACTGAGTTAGCAATCTGTGGCTATCCGCCGAGAGACCTCCTACTTCAGCCAGATTTTATCACGACTTCATTTGAATCTGCTAAATCTTTGAACGTCGACATACCTGTTTTAGTTGGCACACCAGTGCCTAGCGAAAACGATAGGAATTTACCGGCTAATGGGGTTGTTCGTTCAGGTTCACTCAACGCATCACCTAACGGGGACAATACCAATCGAGTGGTGGCGAAAAAGCAGTTGTTACCATCGTACGATGTGTTTGATGAGACAAGATATTTTTCACCGGCAAATCGCTCAGGAATTTGTCGTTCAATCGGTGAAGTAGATCTCGGCGTAACGATTTGTGAAGATGCATGGCAGGCGGCTGGACTTACACCGTCTGCTTACGGACAGGACCCGATTGATAGTTTGGCTGAGTGGGGGCGTCAGGGGGTTGCTCTGGATGCAACAGTGAATCTTTCAGCATCACCATACCATGCTGATAAGGTAAGTTCTCGAGTCAAAGTTTGCCGAACAGCAGCGCAAATTCTCCAACATCCATTTTTACTAGCCAACCAAGTTGGCGGCAATGATGATTTGTTGTTTGACGGCTGTTCTCTTGTCGCTTGGCCAGATGGCACCGTAGTAATCGCACCAGCATGGCAAGAGGGTGTATTATTAGTCGATTTAGACATGCCAGAGAATTCAAGATGGGTTGGTATGGAAATTGATGATGCGTTATTTGTTGGCACTGATAAAATGAAGATTCTGACCAGGGATAGTGACGGAAGTGAAGATTTAGAGTCGCTAATTGAAGACATTACTGATGCAGTAATTACTGGTTTAGCTGACTATTGCCGAAAGTCCGGAATAACACAAATTGTTCTTGGATTATCCGGTGGCATCGACTCCGCAGTCGCAGCATGTGTCGCTTGCGCTGCTGTTGGCCCAAGCAATGTTTTGGGTATTGCTATGCCGAGCCGTTTCTCTTCACAGCACTCCCTTGATGATGCAGAATATACTGCAAAATCACTTGGCATGGAGTTTAAGATCCAACCAATCGGCAATATGCATAGTGCCTTGGAGGGTCAAATCAATGATGTGCTAGATAATGGCAATCCAGTCGCATCAGAAAACATCCAATCTCGATTGAGGGGCATAATTGTCATGGCACACGCCAATGCTCAATCAAGAATGGCAATTGCAACCGGGAATAAATCCGAACTTGCTCAAGGTTATTGTACACTGTATGGTGATATGGCAGGGGGCTACACCCCGCTTGGTGACTTGTACAAAATGCAGGTCTATGCACTAGCGGAGATTTTCAACCAGCGAGCAAAACAGAATGGGCTTGAACCACCAGTCAATCAGTCAACTCTGACTAAACCTCCCTCTGCTGAGTTGGCACCAAATCAAAAAGACGAAGATTCACTCCCGCCATATCAGGTGTTGGATGAAATTCTACGGCTCCATATCGAACATACCATGGATGCAGACGACATCGTTGCCGAAGGTCATCCACGTGCAGAAGTCATAGATGTACTGACAAGATTAGAGCGAAATGAACACAAACGGTGGCAAATGTCTCCAGCTCCAAGAGTTACCAGCAAAGCCTTCGGTCAAGGCTGGCGTAGACCATTGGCATCTAGGCATGATTGGCGTGAGTGACTTCGATGGTCATAAAAATCATTTGTACTACCTCGCAACATGTCGGGCACAGTTGTCAATATTGCTGGCTATCGCTTTGCCGATATGCCCGACCGCAACGAACTTCGCCAACCATTCAGAGATTTGTGTCAAGAATTAGACCTCAAAGGAACAATTTTATTGGCCCATGAAGGTATCAATTTCTTCCTTGCAGGAAGTCAAACATCGGTTGATTCCTTCGTGGAGTGGCTTGAAGAAGATAATCGATTCATCGATATACCCCTTAAAGTATCATATTCAGATTACCAGCCATTTCGCCGCATGAATGTTCGCCTAAAGAAGGAAATTATTTCACTAGGCCTTGACCATATCAAACCTGCTGAAATAACCGGTGAGGAAATAACTCCTACTGCGTTTAAGCAATTATTGGATGCTGGCGATGAGGTGATTGTCCTCGATACACGTAACGAATACGAGTGCCGAATTGGAACCTTTGAGAATGCATTTGAGATGAATATTAGGTCTTTCAGAGATTTCCCCAAGGCGGTTAGTGAGATGGATGAAGACCTCAAAGATAAGCAAGTGGTTATGTTTTGCACTGGAGGAATACGCTGTGAAAAAGCCAGTGTTGTCATGATGGAAGCAGGATTTTCCAATGTCAAACAATTGAAGGGTGGAATTCTCGGCTATTTCGAAGAGGTCGGTGGAGATTATTGGAATGGAGATTGCTTTGTATTCGATCGTCGAGTTGCAGTTAATCCTAAACTCGAGGAAACTGATGTAGTACAATGTTTTGCTTGCCGAGAACCCCTTTTGCTTGAAGAGCAGAGTACTGGTGAATATGTAATCGCTCAATCTTGCCCTTATTGCTCGGCTAAAGATTGAATCACCAAATTAGCCATTCATCTTGTGATGTCAACGGGCTCCACAGGTGTAATTCCATCCCAGTCAAGCCATTGTCTGCCACAAAGACAACCAATTCCTCGTTACCAATTAGTGCGCCATAACCTGCAGAATCTGAATTATTGCCGCTTCCACTCCACGGGTCATACACCATTTCTACTTCCATTGACAGACTATCAAAAGTCCACAAGCAATGACCAGTATCAACCCCATTTACTTCACCATTTGCGATAATTAGTAGATTGTTGCCTACGGGTAGAATACTTCGAATTTCGGCTGAGCCCATGCCCGGTTGAAATTCATGAATCACTTTGGTACCAGCAGTAGTTCCATCACTCATGCACAATTCTTCTGCCGTGGCTCCAGTAATACAATCAAACCATAATTTGCCGTTTAGTAATACTGCATCGACTCGTTCACTTGGTGCAACCACCAAACTGGATAATTCTAGTAGGTTCCCATTATCTATGTCATAACTCCAAACCGTAGGGTCTACTGCAGAAATTTGGGCGTCAAAAATTATCTTACCGCCTAATAGATTCAGTCCGAGATTTTCTCCAACATTGGTTGGTGGGTTGCCATTGCTTTGTAATGCCATGCTGGTAAGCCATATGTGGCTGCCTGAGGAACTCAATTCAACTAGTTGCCTTCCATTGATACCATCATCAGCAACCGCGATAGCAAAATCACCAAACGATAAAATCGACTTTGGTGTACTATCTTCAAAGGTGTTCAAATCCCATGACAGGAATTCACCCTCATTACTCAGATAATGCATTTCATAGCCAATGTCATCATGAATGCCTGACAGCCAAATCCCGGAGTGATCAACTGCAAAAGTTGTTTGCGTATGGGTTGAAAACTTAGCCTGGATTAAATCCAAATTTAGTTGAGTAGATAACTCAAAGAATGGTGCATCAAACAGATTGTACACGGTCTGGCCATCAGTCCACATTAACTCAAAGTTTGAATCGGAAAATATCAGTCCATCCATCCATTTGACTGATACTGAATCAGCTATGATGCCATCTCCACTATATCCAGTTAGTTGCTGAGTGCCACCTGCAGTCAAGTTGGTTATCCACAATTCACGGCCATTTACTCCGCTATTAGCATCAAATAACCACGATTCCTCACCGTTCAAGAACACCGAAGTAAAACCTAGGTGTAATCCTGGGCTGGAATCTGCACTACCTGGATTAATGTCTATTAGTTGGTTAGTTGAAGACATTGTACCTTCACTTGACCATAATTCACAGCCAGATGCGCTGTCACTACCGGAAGAAATCAGCATGCTATGGGTTGTCGACCAAGCAAACTCCGAGCATGAATTAGAGATGCCATTTGTTAATCCAACACTGAAATCTGAGATTGGCCCGTAGTTCAAAGGCTCACTGCAGATTTTCAAAGATTCAACAATTTCATCATCATGCATTAATCCATCATCAGCGATTCCATCACCACTCCCATCATCAACTCCAAAATTAATCACCATACCATTGGAACATAGGTATGGCGGCGGAGTTAATTTGTCTACTAAAGCTGAATGACCACTAACTCCGTCATTACCATTGATACCGTTGATTCCGATAATGCCATTACAGATTAATTCAGAATTTTGAATCTCCTCATTATCCAAGGTGCCATTATTGTTCAGGTCTAATCCAGTTTCAATCAGCATGCCACCATTGGCACAGGATTCGTTACCATTCTCGACAATTGTTGTATTGACCAAACTATCTATTCCCGGTAAACCATTAGGTCCAGTAGCACCCTGGGGACCAGATAGGCCTTCTTTCCCATGGCATAATCTCGTAGTTGATGTGACTTCATCCTCTTCCAAGATTCCATTGCCATTGTCATCATTGCCAATGAAAATATCAGCACCTCCTTCGGTACATATGTGGTCTGCTTCACGTCCAGCAGTTCGCACTAGAATCTCAATGGCATCAGTTCTAGAATTTGATGAAGAATCTAATGATTCGATAATGGTAAATGAGTAAGCAGAAAGTATCAATGCGGCTATTATTGTGATGGTTTGAACAACCAAGATTACTTTTCTATTCCGTGGTTGTATGTCATTATCTTCTACCTGTTCGTACATTTCATGGCCGTCTAGCGGCGGTACAGGTTTTACTGGTGAAGTAGCAGCAGGTTCTCCTGCAATAGAACTAATCTCATCAACTTGAGAACTATTAGGCATGATGATACCTCTAAACCTCAAAGATATCAAAACTTCCGGTTTAATCAACAACTAAACCAATCTGCTAGGGGTTTAGTTCATGAGATAGTTAGTACACCCGAGTCTCATGGACTTACCCAGTAGGCTGGCTGCACAACTCGCAGGCAAGGAAGGTAAGACGCGACAAAAGGCTGCTCGATTAGTGGTAGACTTAGCAGAAATTGCCAATGCAGATGGCTTTGTTGAGGTTGATAATGCCCACGTGTCGGGAGTTTCAGTGATTACAGGCGGACATGGGTTGCGCCGATTTTTGTCTGATTTATCAGATGATGAAGATGGTCGTGTTGCCATTACGACGACCCTTAATTCAGCAGGCTGCGATAAAGAAAAAATGCAGGAAATGGATATTGATTGGCCAGATTTTTTAGAGCAACAATTCGAAATTATTCATGCATATGAACGCCTAGGTATCGAGGCGACGTTGTCTTGTACGCCGTATGACCGAGGTATCGAACTTGAATCAGGTATTGCTTCATGGGCCGAATCAAACGCAGTTTGCTTTTCTAATTCTTGGACCTCATTAATCACAAATCGAGAGTCAGGTCTTTCTGCCTTAGCAACCGCGTTAACTGGCTATGCGCCAAAGTGGGGCTTACACCTAGATAGCAATAGAATGCCGAATATTTTGGTCAATATTTCTTGTGAGTTAAACGACCTCTCAGATTGGTCAATTCTTGGAGATTGGATTGGCAAGCAGGTAAGGCCAGATTGGGATTTGTCTTGGGGTCCAATGCCATTCATTCGTGGCATGCCAGAACATGTTTCCTTTGCGAGTAAGAAAGCATTAACCGCAGCAGCAGCAAATTATGGCTGTCCAATGCTGTGGGCTGAAGGTCATAGTGCAGAGCCTCCCCTATCAAAAGATGCAGATGGTAATTGGCTTGAGCCCGAATCAGGCTGGGCAGGGGTGTTGGAATTTACTGCTGAAGATTTAACACAACGATATCAAGATCTAGCGCCACAAGGCCAAGTTGATTTGGTAGTAATCGGTTGCCCTCAAGCAAGCATTGAGGAAATTCGCCGCACGGCTTCTGCAGTTCGCTCGTACGCAGAAATGGGGGCAAAAATACCAGGCAACAGGCTGTGGCTATTTACCAGTGGCGAGAACTATCATTTAGCCGTGGATGATGGAAGTATCGATTTATTAGAGGATGCAGGAGCGGTAATTCTACAAGATACCTGTCCCGAGGTCACTCCATATAATCGCCAGCATTACAACCACCTGCTAACTAATTCACTGAAGGCTGAACATTATTTGACCAGTGGTCTCAACAGAATTCCAACCAGCGTTATGGCGATTCAAGATTGTGTTGCCCATGCTTTTGATCCAAGTTTATCTGCTGGAGAAAGGCCAACTATTTCTGCTAAAGCACAACCACAGCACCAATCATCGAAGGTACAACAGACCGGCGATTACAGTGCAACTGGCAACGGACTTTCTTCTCAAGGAGATTTTACCATCACAGGCAGGGCAATGTCAACAGATGTTGCAATCACCTACCTAGGATATGTCAACCGTGACTCTGGAGTTATCGAAGAGGTTGGTCACCCGCTAGATGGACAATCCATCGAAGATACCATTCTAATTTACCCAAAGGGTTCGGGCTCGACTGTCGCACCATATGTGCTGATGGGGCTAATTTACACCGGCAAAGGGCCAAAGGGAATAGTTAACCGCGATGTATGTTCACTAACCATTCCAGCATGCTCATTACTTGACTTGCCATATGCGCATGGCTTTGCATCTGACCCATGTATGGAGATAAATTCAGGCGACCTAGTAGAAATGCGTAAGGTTGGCGATGATGTAACTCTGACAGTATTAGAGCGAGCCGATTAGTATGTCTGATATGCGAATATTAGTCACTGGTGGAGCCGGATTTATTGGTTCATCGCTCTGTGAGAAATTAGTGGCTATGGGCAATAGAGTCATCGCCTTAGACTCGATGTTTCGTGGAAGCGAAGCGAATCTTGAGTCCATTTTGGGCAGTGAAAATTTTGCTTTGTATGCGGGTGATGTTAGGGATGTTGATGATTTAGACGCTTGTGTTGAAGCCTTAGGGGGCTTAGATTTAGTTTACCACCTCGCCGCAATAAACGGTACAAAGTGGTTTCATGAAGCAGCGCATTCGGTAATTGATGTCAATGTTAACGGGACCCTTAGGACATTAGAACTGGCTATGGCTCATGATGCCAAGTATGTCTTTGCTTCATCTCCTGAAGCATTTGGAGAACCATTGTCACAACCATTGACAGACGGAGATTCAATGGTATTTACTAACCCTAGAGAGCATCAAAGACATTCATACGGGGGAAGCAAATATCTCGGGGAAATTGCCTGTCAACATGCGGCAAGGGATGGCTTGGAAGTTCAAATAATCAGGCCGTTTAACGCCTATGGTCCTCGGTTAAGTGGTGATGAATATGGACAAGTAATCGCCATGTTCTTCCAGCAATTAATCGAATCTAGTGAACTAAATGTCCATGGCGATGGTAGCCAAACTCGAAGTTTTACCTGGATTGAAGATGTAGTAGATGGATTTGTTAAGGCTGGTATGCAAGATTTACCAACCGGTGAAGTATTCAACATAGGTTCTACTGAAGAAGTATCAATCATTGATTTAGCAGAAAGAATTGCTAAATTCGGCGATAAAGTTGAAGTTTCATACGGCGATAGCTATCATGGAGACGTAAAACGAAGACTGCCTAATATCGGCAATAGTAAGAAAGTTCTCGGTTGGCAATCAACCGTATCACTTGATGAGGGGCTGAAAATGATGTGGGATTCTATCACTCTTTAGGCCCGTAGTGTTTGTCCACTTTTTTTGACCAACCATTTGGTGCGGCCATTATGTTGTCCATCCCATGCTGGGTCAAAACATCTAGTCCGGTTGTTGGGATTTTATCACTAGAGGTCCAAATATGCTTGACTTTCATAACCGCAAGTCTAGCAACAGCGCCTGGTAGTTCTTTTTCTTCAAGATATTCAACTTCAATTGCAGCGATTGCTTGCTTGATTAGTAACTCATTTTCAGCATGTGGGGTGATGTCAACCAAATCCCATTCACTTTGCTCTGGGAGTACTGGACTGCCAGCCATGTCAATCCAATCAACGGCCTGCAAGGTACTTGGCATTACATGAAGAATCGCTTTCCCTGTTTGGCGCATGTTCACTAGTGTTCCACGATATTCCTTGCGCTTATTTTTACTAAATGATGCAATGAATAGTGGCGGTGTGTTCGATACACCCATGACAGAACTTAGTGGCGCGAGGTTTTTGACACCATTTTCGTCTACTGTCGACGCCAAAATCAACGGCCTTGGAGATACTATGCCAGCCAGCCAAGCCGAACGCTGTTTATGATCCATGTCCATTATGTCAATACGCTTGGCTTCACTCAAATCGGTTCTAGTTTCTCGCTCAAACCATGAATCTAGTTTGCCAGTATGTATCTCATCGATGGAGTGCTGAGTGAATTCGATGTAGGTTTCCCATGCAGGAATTAACTCATCCTGGCCTCGCTTCATCTTGCGCTGGATAGAGGCATTGGCGTAATCAATACACTTGGTGAGGAAGTCGGCTACTACTGCTTTTCTATCCATTCAATCTCCTCCAAAATGTGCAAATTAATTAGCGCTTGTTATCATATTCCTCTCTAGTCATTAGATAAGTTGCTGGATTTCCAGCCCATACTTCTCCATCTGGCAGGGATTTGGTCAGTACTGCTCCAGCGGCCAATACAGCATTAGTTCCGACTTCACAACCCGGAACTATGGTGGAGCCTCCACCAATAACTGCACCATCTTTCACTGTGATTGGTTGCCACAGTTTTTTGCTGCCGGACGGTGGATAGCGATCGTTCAGTAGGGTTGCATTAGGTCCAATGAATACCCTGTTGCCAAGTGTGCAAAGGTCAGCAATGTAAGCGCCGCCTTGAATTCTACAACTGTTGCCCATAGTAACATCTCTGCCAATGTGGGCTAGGGCGCCAATCGAACATTTTGCGCCATTGGTTAATCCTGTGCCTATCTTACATGGGCCCCAGGCAACGCTGTCGTTGGGCAACTCAATCCTGTCGTTAGGTGTTGAGTCAATAGTCAAAAAATCCCCTCATTAAATATTTAGTTCATTGATGACCTTGTCAACATGACCTTTGGCTCTTACCCCATATCCAACCCACTTCAGAACTCCATCGCTGCCAATAACGAAAGTTGATCTAGAGGTTCCCATGTATGTCTTGCCATACATGCTCTTTTCTCGCCATGTGCCGAATGCTTCGTGCAGTGACAAGTCTTCATCCATTAGCAAAGGGAAATTGAGCTCTTGTTTGGCAATGAATTTGTCGTGGGATTTTGCTGAGTCTTTGGATACGCCTAAAACTACGTAATCACCTTTGTTGAGGCGTGCCATTGAGTCTCTAAAGTCACAAGCCTGAGTGGTGCAACCAGGGGTGGAGTCCTTAGGATAGAAGTACAGTATGACGGATTTTCCCTTCGAGATGTAATCGTCGAGCGAGTGGGTATCGCCGACAGAATCTAAGCAAGAAAAATTTGGTGCAGTTTGGCCAATCTCGAGATTTATTGAATCGCTCATGATTAAACCTAACGGACATAACAAATGAATTATTGCTTTTTTTCACAAATAATGTATAAAACGGTATTTTTTTGGGGAAATGTCTGTAAATGGGGTCAATTATTGAGTGCTGTATGTCGTTTATTCATATTGAATAGATGTTGATGCACCCTGACTAAACACTTGTAAGGTGACCGATTCTTTGAATAACTGCCTTGTACAACGGACTAACATGGTAGGGCTACGTCTGTCTCGTCGAGCCCGTAAATTCCTTAAGAGAATTCAGCGTGCTCCAGGCAAATATGAACTGCAAGAAATCGCCTCGACAATCCAATCAGAGTTGGACAAGCGTAACGTCTCATACGATGAAGCCTTGACGCTCGGCAATATTATTCAGCACAGAGCAGACCAATTCACCGATGATGATACCATTGTTTATGCAATTTCAGACAGGGATGCTTATCGAAGAACATTAGAACTGTATCTCCGAGATGCACTACTCACTAAAACGGAACAACTCCTGCTGTGGGAAGAACGACGCCGTCTTGGTATCAGCGACAGAGATCACGAACGCCTGCTAGAACAGTTATTGGCGCAATGGCGCAAGCAGGGCAAGAAGGTCAATATCGATAGTTTCGAGATTCCTAGGGAAGGAGGTGAAGCATCTGCTTAACCGGAGTAAAACAGCAGTAGCACTGTTGCTGTTAGTAATGCTAATTGCACCGATGGCAACTCCTTTGGCTTCTGCCGATTCGAAAACTTCTGCCCGTAGTTCACCCGACTTCGGAGTCACTTCGTTCAAGCTAGACGGGGCAGGTTCAGTTCAAGATGGCGCCAACATTTACGTAGAAAATGCGACGCACACA
>VMHT01163183.1_pt1 | contig 17880 bp, 18 predicted proteins | sample 4693611 | NCBI WGS metagenome assembly VMHT01 (sample SAMN12280063, study PRJNA550983) | marine metagenome | isolation source: seawater sampled from same location over 5 years 0.02-0.2 micron viral filtrate | place: USA: collected off the coast of southern California halfway between the port... ...
ATGAAAACCTAAATGTATCTTTCTACGTAAAAGGATTAGAAGACGGTAAACTATTTAAAATAGAAAAATTTTATAAGAAATCCTCAAGCGGCAAACTTATCAATGAAAAAAGTTTTGTAAAGGCGTTAAAAGAAAAAGCTTTAAATGGACTTCAAGAACATACTGCTTGATTTAGGCTATTCTAATATCAAAGATAACGGCAGAGAGCTTCGAATGAGGCCACTCTACCGTGATTCTAATAATGATACGGTACTTTCTGTTAGAAAAGATACTGGTTACTTTATTGATTTCAGTAAAAACGTAAGTGGTTCATTTGAGTATTTAGTGCAATTAACCCTTGGATTAGAAAATGTAGATCAAGCTAGAGTTCAGTTAAAAGAAAAATATTCTATAACTGAAATAAAGCGAGAACATAGACCCAAAGTTAGTGGCACAAAGACTTTTCCCGTAGAATATATTTCCAGACTAAAACCAGATTATAGTTATTGGATAAACAGAGGGGTGTCCATCGAGACATTAAAGACCTTTGGAGGAGGTACGACTGATAGCGGCACTATGTCAAACAGGTATGTTTTTCCTATACTTGACGAAAACAACAAGTTAATTGGAGTAACTGGTAGATATGTTAAGCCTACGACTAACAAAAGAATTCCCAAGTGGCTTCATAAAGGCAAAGTATCAGAATGGAATTACCCTTTTCAAATTAATGAAAATATAATAAAAGAAAAAAAAGAAATAATAATGGTTGAAAGCATAGGAGACATGCTTTCCCTTTGGGATAGTGGAATTAAAAATGTTTTAGTAGTTTTTGGCTTGAATCTATCCTCAAAAATGATTAGCCTATTATTAAGATGCGACCCAAAAACTATATATATATCATTCAACAATGACTCTTCAGATAATTCAGCAGGTAACAAAGCTGCCGAAAAAATTAAAACTAAGCTATTAAATCACTTTGATTATGACCAAGTCAAAATAGCACTTCCTAGTAAAAACGATTTCGGAGACATGGGGAATGATGAAATAACTAAATGGGTGGATCATTATGGCGTATCATAAAGTTAAAATAATTATTAAAAATAATTCAGGCTTCCATGCTAGACCTTGCTCGGTTTTCGTTAAAACCGCAAATGAATTTAAGGCTAGTATCAACGTTAAAAAGGGTGAAACCTCGGTTGATGGTAAAAGCATACTGGGGCTGATGACATTAGCGGCTTCTTTTGGGGAAAAATTAGTTATAGAAGCTGACGGGCCTGACGCTCAAATGGCTGTCGAAGCTTTAAAAAAAATTGCCAATACCGAATTTGATTGATATTATAATGTAATGAAAAAAGACCCATGTGAAGAGGTTTTTTTAATTATAAAAGACCTAAAGGTACACAAAAAACAAATTCTTGATATTTTAGAGCGTCAAGAAAAAGAAATGCATTTTAATTTTCTAAGATATAACTCAGGCGAAAAAGCTTACGATAATATAGCTAATGTTAAAAAAGTTAAAAATTTAATAGAATATCTACTAATCATTGACGAAGATAATACTAATCCCAAATGAGACTAGATCATATAGCTTATAGAGTAAAAGATAGGTATAAAACCGCTAAATTCCTAGAGGAATGCTTGGGATATTCTATAGCCTTAGAGTTTGATTTAAATTTTGATGATGGATCAACCACGGATTGCTTGGCTATGACTCCTCCGGAAGAAAGACCTACGGACGTATTAGAATGGGATATTTTATTAGCGGATGCTCCAGATGTGAAAGCTTCAGACGCTAACTTTCACTCTTATCATTGCCCCCCAGAAATTTTTGTAAGCGACGGCCCCAAAGGCTCTATCGTCGGAGATTGGGTTAATGAACGTGACGAGGTAGGCGGTATACATCACTTAGCCTATCAGGTTGAAGATGTAGAAAAAACCATGAAAGATTGGAGCGAAAAAGGATACGCTGAGTGGTATTCCGAAAAACCTCTGGTGTGTAAAAAAACTAATTTAATTCAAGTCTTCTCAAAGCCTTCGCAATTAACTGGGGTTATATACGAACTTATTACTCGCGGAAAAGATAGTAAGGGCTTTTGTGAAGCGAATGTAAAATCTTTAATGGAGAGTACAAGAAAAACAAAGGATTAATAAAATGAGAGATTTTGAAGGTAAAAATTATATTAATGGAAAATGGATTCCCATTGGAAACGAATCAACCTACTCTAAAATTAATCCATCTACCGGAAAATATTTAGGTATTTACCCCAAAAGCGAAAAACAAACTGTCCACGAAGCCTGTCTAGCCGCTAGGAAATCATTTCATGCTTGGAAGTCAATGAGTAGATTTGTTCGATCTGATTTAATGTATCGAGTTTCTCGAATTATAGAGGAAAGGCGAGAGGAATTAGCTACAGTAATTTCGCTAGAAACAGGAAAAAATTATAACGAAAGTGTAGCGGAAGTTAATGAGGCTTTGCACATGGCTCAGTTTGCCTTCGGTTCAGGAAGAAACCCTCACGGTGAGGTTGTTTCTTCGGAGGTTCAAGACAAAGACGCGTACATGCTGCGTAAACCCAAGGGTGTTATAGCCATAATTTCACCTTTCAATTTTCCTTTAGCAATAGGAGCCTTCTGGTGCGCTGCTCCCGCGTTAGTTGAGGGCAATACAGTCGTGTTAAAGCCCTCCGAAGATGCCCCCATGTCTACACAACTTGCTGTGCAAATATACGAGGAAGCGGGTGTCCCGGCGGGGGTAATTAATTTGGTTCATGGAGAGGGAGAAACGGGTGATGCACTAGTAAGGGAAGACGTTGATCACATTTGCTTCACTGGAAGCGCGGAAGTAGGTCAACGCATAAGAAAAGTTGCTGCTGAAAGCTGGCATAAAACTACCTCTTGCGAAATGGGAAGTAAATCCGCTTGTATAATTTTTGACGATGTTGAAATGGATTTAGCGATAGAATCCGCTATTGCTAGCGCGTTTAAACTTTCTGGACAGAGATGCGTATCTTCTGGACGCATGATAGTGCAAAGAAGTGTTTATGATGAATTCGCTGCTAAATTCGCCCTAAAGGCTTCTCAGCTTAAAACAGGTAATCCGTTTAAATACAGCCTAGGGACATCAGGTTGTCCAGATGGTTTGGTTTGGGAGAGTATGATCCCAAATGAAGCAAACTATTACGGCCCAATCATAAACGAGCAGGGTTTTTCAAAGGTAAGAGGCTTTAACAAGCAGGTGGTTGATGACCCAGAAGCAGAAGTCCTATTGCACCCTACCTACACTGGGGAGAACAGGACTTACTACAGTACTCCGATGGTTTATAAAACAGAATGGAGAGGCCATGAAGCTCAGTATCTTAGAAGTGAAGTTTTTGGGCCTCATGTTGCGATTGTTCCATTTGACACTATCGAGGATGCTATAAAAATTTACAACGACACTGAATACGGATTAGCTGTTGGCGTTTTAACTAACGACTTTAGAAAAGCTCGCATCATGAGGGATGAATGTGACGCTGGCATGATTTACTGGAACGGCGGCTCAATAGCTGCCGAGTCCCATCTGGCTTTCGGTGGAGTCAAAAAATCCGGCAACGGTTTTCCAAGTGCAGCGAGAACATTCAGGGCAGTTACCCATGAAGTAAGCTGGACCGTAAACCACGCCGATAAACTTACGTTTCCACAGGGGATGAAATAATGAATGAAGAAAAAAGAGTTTTAATTCTTGGCGTAGGAAGAATGGGTACAGCTATTAGCTGGTGCATGAATGTTTTCGGGCATCACGTAATTGGCGCTGACAAAGACCTTTCTTCGGCAGAAAACTTAAGGCATGGCTCGATTAAAAGACAAAAACCACCAGACTTTTTGGTGATCGAATCAGCAGAAGATATCAATAAGGCCATAGCGCTAAGTAGTCCAGATTTAGTTATATCCTCACTACCTTACCACCAAACTCAAATAGCCGCGTTTACCTGCATAGAAAACAACACAGCCTACTGTGATTTAGGAGGCAGAAGAGATGTCTCGTTTAATATAAATAAAAAAGCACAAGAAGCAAGTAGCCCCGTAATAACCGATCTTGGCCTAGCTCCCGGATGGGTTAATATACTAGCGGAGGAAGCTTGTGACTCGATGGAAGAAAAGGTAATAGAGGTTAAAACCATGGTAGGCGGCCTACCCCAACAAAAGCATAACCCTCCATTTAACTATACTGTAACTTGGTCAGTGGACGGACTCATAAATGAGTACGTAGATAAATGTGAAATTTTAGTAAATGGACATAAAGATTACCCCAATGGCATGGAAGGGTTAGAGGAGGTATACTGTAGGTCTCTAGGCGAGAACTTAGAAGCGTTTTACACAAGCGGAGGAGCATCACATAGCGTAAGCTCCATGATTGAAAGAGGCGTTCCGAATTTCAATTACAAAACTTTAAGATACAAGGGGCATAATAATTTAATTAAAATCTTATTAAGTAAGCAAACCGGAATAGACGAACATTGCTCAAAAGATGTTATAGCTAAGGCTTGCTCTCCAGAGGGAGCGCTTGGAGTCGAGGACCAAGTAATAATAAAATGCATAGCCATTGGCGAGTTCGGTTCAATTTGGGATAAAGAGTTCTTAATTAAGAGTAATCTATCGAATTTTACAGCGATGCAAAAAGCAACCTCATTTGGCTTATCTTGCGTAGCTAATCAAATCCTTAACAAAGATATCGAGGGTGGTAGATTAACATACAAAGATGTTAACTACTCTAAATTTAATGAATATTTAGATATCTTAAGGAACGACTTAAGAGAAAACCCTTACGAGATTCCCTTGAAATGAGATTCTTGAAGGAATTGGTAGAGCTTTTATGGATATGTGTCCTTACAGTCTTATATTGCTTTACGGCAATTTTTGGTGGAATTTTTCTTGACTTAAAGAAAAGAATTGCTAAACTATTTAAGTAAACTTTTGGTGGATATGGGAAAAGTATTATCAGCATCTAGAATAAGCACTTTTGAAAAATGCTCTTGGTCTTACTGGTGTAATTACCACCTTAAGGTTCCTCAAAAAGGAAATGATGGAGCAAACAGAGGAACTGTATGTCATTTAGTTTTCGAGCTTCTTCTTAGGAAAAAACATAAACATCACTTTGATTCAATAATAGAAAATGGAACGGTAACGACAAACTTAGCAGTAGTAACATTAGTTACGAAGAATTTAAAAAAACTAGGCGCATTCAATGAGGAAAACTTTGAATTGTGCATGAAAATGATTTTAGTTGGCCTAAATCATGATTTTTACGGTAATGGATCGGAAGTGGAAGAGCCAGAGTCGGAGTTAGAATTTCTTCTGGAAAATGAAAGTCCAAAGTACAAAATAAGAGGATATATAGATAAAGTTCTAAAGTACGAGGATAAGATAAAAATTGTAGATTATAAATCAAGTAAAAAGAAATTTAAAGGTGAAGAGTTAAGCGCAAACCTGCAAGCCATGGCCTACACCCTTGCCTCAAAGAAACAAATATTTAAAAATATTAAAGACGTTGAAGTTGAATTCCTTTTCTTAAAGTTCCCCAGACAACCAGCGCAGCAAGTCGTTGTAAGTGATGCTCAACTTAGCGGGTTTGAACACTATTTGGAGCATGTGTATAATCTGATTAATAATTTCACAATAAAAGAAGCTTCAAGCAATTTCGCCTCCGACAACCCAAGCACCAGATGGATGTGTAAGGCTGGCGCTACTTGGCAATGCCCCTATTACGAAGAGGTTGAATACTATGCCTTAAGAGATGAGTATGACGACATTATTAAAACTTCCTTTAATAAAAAAGATTTACCATCCCCTAAAGACGGGCAAAGAGTCGTTAAGTTAATTTACGAAGGATGCCCCGCGCACAGTTACGCTCGCTCTTCCACTCCTAGCGATGAAGACGATGATGATATATTTAATATCTGATTCCAAGCTTGACTTTCTTAAAAAAACTTATATTATATTAATATGCATGAAATACTGCCACTATTCAAATCTCACTATAGCTTAGGTAGATCAATTTTAAATTTAAACATTGAAGATAATCAGCCCGATGAAGCTGACTCGGTTTTTTCGATAGCTAGGGAGAATGAATTAAAAGAATTGATACTCGTCGAGGACGCAATGACGGGCTTCTTGGAGGCTTACCAAAATGCAAAAGATTCTGGAGTCAAATTAGTTTTTGGGCTGAGAATGCGCGTCTGCATGGACGCTTTGGAAAAAAACGAAGACTCCAGAAAGACAGAAAACAAAGTAATCATTTTCCCCAAAAACAATAATGGATACAAGAAACTTATCAAGATGTCTACATTTGCCTCAAGGCAGGGGTTTTATTACTACCCAAGGATAGATTATAAAACGATCAAAAGCTTTTGGAGCGACAAAGAACTCAAGTTATCAATACCATTTTACGATTCATACGTTTTTAACAATGCTCTTTACAGTAATCTTTGTGTGCCTGAATTAGAATTTACAGACCCTGTATATTTTCTTGAAAACAATGATTTGCCTTTTGATAATTTAATTACCGAAAAAGTCAACAACCTAACCAGTAACACTCAGAAGACTCAGAGCATTTACTACAAAAATAAGAAAGACTTTAAAGCTTACCTTACTTATAAATGCATCAATAATAGGAGTTCTCTTGATAAACCAGAGCTTGACCACATGACTAGTAATGAATTTTGTGCAGAGGCATGGAAGGAAAAGTTAAGCTAATGAACATAGCGGTAACAACCCTAGCCACAGACAACCTTGTTTACCAAGAAGAAATCTTCAAGAACAGAAGAGAATACTGTAAAAAAAATGGCTATACTTTTTTCAGCTACTCATCTCCGCTAGATAATCGCCCTGCCGCTTGGAGTAAATTAAAAATAATTTTAAACATCTTTGAAAAACAGACTTTTGATTGGGTTTTATGGATGGACTCAGATGCTGTTATCCTCAATGAAGATGTAAAGGTTGAAAACTTAATAGATGACAGTGTTGATTTAGTTATTACTAAGGATTGCTTTAGTTATAATTCTGGCGTTTTCTTAATAAAAAATACGGAAAACTCAAAAAAATTCCTTTTGGAGTGTTTGCAAAAAGATCAATTCCTTACGCACCCTTGGAAAGAGCAAGCCGCTATAGTAGAAGTATTAGAAAGCAGCAACCCGATAGTTAAGGTAAAAACCATACCGCAAAGAACTTTAAACTCTTATCTCCCGCAAGAAGACCGAACTGGGTGGTTTACTAACGTAAACGATAAAACTTACTACTGGGATAAAGAAGCAGATAAATCTGGTGAATATAAAGATGGAGACTTTATAATTCATTACGCTGGAATTCCTGAAGCAAAAAGGTCTAAATTAATTTTATCCAAACTCAAAAAAAGCAAGCTATGTGTTCTAAGCTTTGCCACTAAGGATATAGCTTTTTATGCCGAACGCATATTTAAAAATAACAAGGCTTATGCGGAAAAACATGGATATGATTGGAGAGAGTACTGGGATATCAAAGACGAGTCTAGGCCACCAGCTTGGAGTAAAATTAAATACATAGAAGAAACTCTTTCTAAAGGGTATGATTGGGTTTTTTGGATAGATGCAGATGCCGTAATAATGAATGATTCGATTGACCTCGGAAAATTCTTAGATGACAATTATGACTTTATCCTCTGTAAAGACGCCTTCAGCTGGAACACGGGAGCTTGGTTTATAAAAAACACACCTGAAGCATTGGAATTACTAAAACAAACTTGGGAAGCCGAAGAGTATATTGATGCTTTTCTTTGGGAACAAGGTGCATTTATGAATAAGGCTTATGAGTCAGGGAGCAGAATAAAAGTACACAAACAAAGAGAGTTTAATTCAATAGCTAAAGAAACTAAAGAATTTTTTGCAGAAGGTAATGAATACGAATGCGGCACTTTTAAGTTTGTTTTAAATATGAAACAATACGACAAAGGGATTTACGAAGATGGAGATTTTATTCTTCATTTCGCTTCAATAAACCAACAGGGTAGAGATATGTTGTTGAAACTATACAGACCAGACTTATACGAATAATGGACGAAGATTATCTAAGATTCAGTAGGGATAAAGAATATGTTTTTCTTGACTGTGAAACATTTAATTTATGTTTAAACTCATGCCACAATCTACCTTGGCAAATTGCCATGATAAAAGTCCAAGGGGATAACGTAGTCTCCGAAAAAGATTACCATATTAAATGGGACACGAATCTGTCTATAAGCGCAGATGCCGCTAGAATTACTAAATTTAACCCAAAACTGTACGAGAAAAAAGCCTTAGCTGTTGAAGAGGTTTTTCCAACAATTAAGGATTGGCTAGATAATTGTGATTATATCATCGGTCATAATTTCTTAGGTTTTGATTTGTATCTTATAAAAGACTTATATAAATACATGGGAGAGTCATATAAGCCCTTGGTAAATAAAATCATTGATACTAACTGCTTGGCTCGCGGCCTAAAAACCGACAATAGATATACTCATGATCAAAATTTATTAGAGTATCAATACAAGATGTATCACACCAGAGTCAAAGGAGTAAGAACTAACCTCTCTTCTCTTGGTAAAGAGTATGAAATAGAACATGACTACGAAAAGTTGCATGATGCTTTAATTGACTTGCAACTTAATATTAAAGTTTGGAACAAGTTAAAATGGCAAGTTGACCTGTGAGCAAAGTAAACATTGAAGATGAACTGCACATGTGGATGGCATCAGGGTTCTTTGGCGATGCTATGATAGACTTGTGTAAAGCGAAGAGGGCGCTAGAGCATGGGGGCAAAGAATCAATAGTTATACATACTGCTAAAAGGTACTGGCATCCTAATAAAGAGCCGTATTGGGTTCCTGCAAATCAAGCTCTTTTATCATTTTTCAACTCAATAAATTTCGTTAAGGGGATCATATTTGACGTAGATCAAAGTGATTTACATGGAACATCTGAAAATTCGAACTATAACGTAGAGTTTCCCGAATACTTTAAGGAAAATTGGGTTCACAATATAACTGAAAATGTAAACTTTGATTTATTTACCAAAAGAATAAGTCGTGATTTTTTTAATTTCAATAATTACAACATAGCCGTAATACAGCCAGTATCCTTCAAGAATAAGCCCACAGATCAATTTGAAGAGCATTATCTACCAGTGTGGAATAAAACCATTGAATCCCTAAAGTCCAATAATTATAAAATAATATTCATAGGGGGAGACAAAGATGAAGAGGTGATGAAAAGGTACTTCCCCAAAATAAAAGAAGATAATGATATTTTAAATTTAATTAATAAATTAACTTTTTTTGAGTCATTAGATTTGATTTGGAACTATAGTCACCTTAATATAAGTTGTTGTAGTTGGCTTGCTTGGTACTCTAAAGCCGCTGGTATACCTACTGCTATGGCTTCAGGGTATGATATGCTGAATGATTTACAATCCATAAGAAGCTATAAATTAAAAGTAGTAGGAAATGATAACAATTTTTTTATGGATTATGCTTGCAAGAAAGAAGAGTGTGATAATTCAATAGCCAACTGGGTAAACGAAATACCGTCCATTTTATGAATATTTTAGGAATAACACATTGCGTTAGCTGGAATAGTGCCGCCTGTTTATTAATGAACGGTGAACTTGTCTCAATGAATGAGGAGGAGCGCTTTATAAGAAAAAAACACGCCCTAGAAGACGGCCATTCTGCATTTCCTGAAAACGCGATAAATGAATGCCTCAATCATGGTAAAATTTCAATATCAGATATTGACTTGGTTTGCATAGGGTGGGGGGAGGACGTTATCTGCGGAAATGATTCCGAATCTAATATCGAATTTGTAAAACAGTATACAGATAAAACTATTCATGGCTTAAAGTCTATGGGGTTTGACTTAAGTAAGGTTAAAAAATATAATCACCACTTATGCCACGCTGCTTCTAGTTTCTTTTGTAGTAACCATGGATTTAGTAACATTATCTCCCTAGATGGTGCTGGAGACGATTGCGCTGGTTGGATTGGTTTTAGTGAAGGAGCTTTTTCTGATCTTAAAAATATAAACTCTCACGCCTCTAATCATTTCAGTCAGATAGTTCACTGTAATAATTCTTGGGGTAATTTGTGGGAAAACATAACCGAAATACTCGGATTTAAACGTCACTCTGGGGAGGGCAAAACAATGGGCCTAGCTCCTTATGGTAAGTTCGACCCAGATATACTTCCTAGTTTTTTTGTAGAAAACGGTACGCCTGACATATATAAATATAATTGTTTTTTCGCTGAAAAAGGTTGGGTCTATGGTCAAGGAGAGCAGCTAGAACCACTTTCTAAAGACGGTAAAAACTTAGCTCATACCCTACAAAAGTACTACAACGATTTCCTTACCGAAAAAGCTAGCGAAATGATTAAGGATAATAGTTGCGGCAAATTCTGCATTACTGGTGGGGTTGGATTAAACTGCACTGGAAATGGTCACCTAGCCAACTCTGGATTAGTGGATGATATTTTTATCCAGCCAGCCAGTAGCGACAGTGGAACTTCTTTGGGCGCAGCAATACTCGGAGGAATGGAGCACGGGTCGTTTTTTAAATCAGAATTCAATCACGCTTATTGGGGTTCTAGTTACTCTGATCAAGAGATAGAAAAAGCGTTACTTAAATCTGAATTGCAATTTGAGCATACAGAAAATATAAGTAAAATGGTGGCCCAACTTTTGGACAAGAACAATGTAGTGTGTAATTTTCAAGGTAGGTCAGAAATCGGCCCAAGAGCCTTGGGTAACAGAAGCATACTCGCTAACCCATGTTTAGAAAGTAACTTGGATAGAATAAATAAAATAAAAGGAAGAGAGCACTGGAGGCCACTAGCTCCAAGCATTTTAGAAGAAGATTACTTTGATGTCGTAGATTCAAAGCATCACTCTCCCTATATGTTAATGGCTTGCCAAGTGACCGATAAGTATAAGAAAAAAATACCAGCAGTCGTTCATGTAGACGGTTCATGTAGACCGCAAACAGTTTACAAATCTACTAATGAAATTTATCATAAAATTATTCTTGAATTTAAAAAAATAACTGGTATACCTGTAGTATTGAATACGAGTTTTAATATGTACTACGAACCGATTGTAAATACTCCAGAAAATGCCATAAGCAGTTTCACCGAACTGGGGGCAGACTATTTATCTATAGGTAATTTTATAGCTTCTAAGAAATGAGTTTTGTAAAAGATTTCGAAAATATTGACCTTAACATGCACGGGGTCAGGCTCCCCTCTTTTAAAGTTGATTTAAAAGACAAGAGAAGTCTTGGGGTCAGTGAAGACATGGGTAATGAAGATTTCCTGAAAGTTCTTTGTGAGAACGGAATGGAAGAGCTTGAACTAAAAGATTCAAGGTATAAAGAAAGATTTGAGTATGAATTTAAAACTGTAAAAGAACTAGGATTCATAGATTACCTTCTATTAGTATGGGAAGTGGTTAACTTTTGCAAAAAAGAAGACATTCCCGTTGGAGTGGGTCGTGGCTCTGCCGCAGGATGTCTACTTCTGTATTCAATGGGCGTTACTAAAATTGATCCCATCAAATATGAACTTTTTTTCGAAAGGTTTATCTCTAAAATTAGAGCAAAAAAAACCACCGTAGATGGCATTACTTACCTTGATGGCTCCTTAATGATGGATGTAGACTTGGATATCTGCTACTACAACCGACAAAAAGTTCTTAAATATCTAGAAAATAAGTTTGAGGGAAAAACCTCCAAAATATCCACGCTAAACAAGCTAAAAGGGAAGCTGTGCATCAAAGAGTGCGGTAAAGTCGCGGGTGCGAAAACAGAGCAAGAAATGAATAGGATATCATCAATGATTCCTAAAGTCTTCGGTCAAGTCAAAGACCTTAAAGAAGCTTACGCGGAAGAAGAGGAATTCAGAAACTGGTGCGACGAAAATAGGGAGGTTTACGATATATCCCTAAAGATAAAAGACCTAAACAAAAACAAAGGAGTTCACCCTTCCGCCATATCTCTTTCTTATGAACTAATGGAAGATAGCTGCCCGACTGAACTTACTTCAGATAAAAAAAGCTTTGTGTCGTCGTATGACATGAACTGGGTTTCCTTGTTTAATGTTAAATTAGACATCTTAGGACTAAGGGCCGTTTCGGTGGCTGATGATGTTTGCAAGAATGTCGGGATACAAGTTTCCGATATAGACATCGATAGTGATCTAATTTACGATAATCTACAAGAATTAAGAACGCCTCATGGGTTATTCCAGATCGAAGCCGAAACAAATTATAGAGTTTGCCAAAAGGTTAAACCTAAGAACTTAGAGCAGTTAAGTGGTGTTTTGGCTCTGGCTAGACCGGGAGCCTTGGCTTTTGCTAACCAATATGCTGAATATGTAAACGATGGAAAGTATGAAGCAATCCACCCGTTCTTCGATGATATTCTATTGTCTACGGGCGGCGTAGCTTTATATCAAGAACAGCTAATGAAAATGGCTAATAAAATAGGATTTACCCTAGATGAAGCTGAAATGTTAAGGAGAATTGTTGGTAAGAAAAAAGTTTCCGAAGTGCGTAAATGGAAGAAGAAGATTAAGGATAAGGTAAAACAAAATAATCTAGATGAAGAAATAGGAGATATCTTATGGGGTGTCTTAGAAGATTCAGCTAATTATTCTTTTAATAAATCTCATTCAATTTCTTACGCAACTTTGGCTGCAATTACTATTTATTTAAAGTTTAAATACCCAAAGCAGTTTTTCTTAAGCTTGCTTAAAATGACTCGTCATGAGCCAGACCCAATTCAGGAAATATCAAAGATACAAAGAGAGATGCATTATTTTGGAGTAAAACTCCTACCTCCGCATATAATAAAATCTAAAATGGATTTTTCTGTAGAAGGCGATGATATAAGGTTTGGGCTACTGTCTATAAAAGGAATATCTGAGAAATCTATTGAAAAACTTAATAATTTCAAAGACAACTATTCCACCAAGTTCGAAGTTTTTGAGGGCGCGAAGCAGTCTGGCTTAACCATTGGAATACTTTCAGCATTAATACAAGCAGGGACTTTCGAGGGCTTTCAGATGTCACGAAGTAAAATAGTTTACGAAGGTCAACTTTGGAACATTCTCCTCAAAAAAGAAAAAGCTGCGGCCTTAAAGCTTGCTGAAAAGTTTGATTACGACTTGGTTAAAATAGTTAAAGAGCTTTGCGGTATGAAGGACGACAGAGGTAAACCTATTATCAAAGAGAGCAGACTTCAAACCATAAAGAAGCGTACTGACGCATATAAAGAAATATACCGTAAAAACAATAGGTCAGAATCTTTCGCTAATTGGTTTTACGAAAACAACCTTCTAGGATACACGTATGGAAAAAGATTGATTGATATCTTTGCTGAAAAAACCAACGGACTCATGTCAGTATCCGAAGTCGAAGACTCTGAGGTAGATGAAGGAGTTGCGTTTGTTGGAACGATAGAGGATAAACCCTTCTTCGGTAAGTCTAGAAATGACAACGAGTATATGAAAGTTTTCATCAAAGACGAAACTGCCGTGATGAAAGTGATGATATTCAACAAGAAACTAGCTAAAATGATTGTTGAAAACGCAAACAAACACCCAGAGCAAGGTAATATAGTAATTGTTAGAGGCGTAAAAAAAGATGAAGTTGTTTTTGCTGATCAGATAGCTATACAAACCAACAAAATATACACTAAACTTTCTGACCTCAAAGAGTCTTGACATTTTAAAAATAACCAGTAATATATACCTATGATCAGTTTTTACAAGCCGACCCCTAAAGTTACAGGAACAGCTTTATCTTTCTATCTAAACAAAAGGGATAATGCATTTTTTTCAGAGCTACTTAAGCAAGCCTCTTGGGACGCTAGCACCAGAAGAGCAAATTTTCTTTCAAACAAGAAAGTAGAAGGCAAGAATGTTAATATTAAATTTAGCCAAGCCGAAATTGCCTCCTTCATAGACGCAATGGAAAGGAATGTTGAATTCTCTGGTTATCATGGAAGCAATCAAGTAGTAAGGTTTTCTTTTGGCCCATACATGCCCAAAACCAAAGATGAGAATGGAAGTTGGGTAGAAGGAAAAGTGCAAAAGGGTTTCTCCTTTAGAGTAACAAGGGAATCTAAAGAGGACTCTACGAATAAAGCTTCTTTTGCTGTTGGCTTAGACTACCCAGAAGCTGCCCTCCTCAAGGAGCATCTTAAATACCTACTTCAGCAAAGCTTCGAGATTGAAGATAAGAAGCTGGAAGAAAAATTCAAAAACAATTACAAACAACAAAACACCCCTCAACAACAGCAATCACAACCTGTTGAAATTGAAGAAGATGATCTGTGGTAAAATATGAAACTTAAAAAAATTAAAAGAAATGATAATGGCTTAATTGCTGGTAGTTCAGTTGATTATGTCTTCAATGAAGACGGTTTTGTTGATTGGAGAAAGATGGTTAACACTGACCACCTTGTTCCAAATAAGCAGAAAACATCAGAAAAAGATGTATCCAAGCTTGAAGATCACCAGCTAATTATCCTTCTGGCTGGGATTAAAGAGCTTTCACAAATCAGAGGCTACACCAATGTAAGATATGAGGTTACTAGCCCTTCTCCAGATTATGTTGTAGCAACTTGCAGCATTGATTGGATTCCAAATTATGAGACAGAGGACCGTGCCGTAACATTTTCGGCAATAGGTGATGCCTCTCCACATAATACTCAGAGTTTTGCTAAGTTCTTCTTGGGGCCAATAGCAGAGAACAGAGCATTCGTGCGCTGTGTGAGAAACTTTTTAAAGATTAATATTGTTGGTCAGGATGAGCTTGGCCAAGCAAAAATAGCTTTTGACCCACAGGATCAATCAGAGACACAAGCTAGTCCAGTAGCCCTGTTGAAGAATGTAATGAAGGAAAAAGGGGTTACTTTTGACAAATTAAAAATTAGGCTAGTAGCTGAAAAGTATGAGAAAATTGACAAGATAAACACCTTGGAAGACATACCTAAAGTTAAAATTTTTGAATTGATTGAAAGACTTAAGAAGATAAAAAAATAACTTTATCCGAACATGGAGTCTCTTTTGGTTATCTCTTTTAGTAGTTCTTTTTTAATTCTTAAAGCGGCCATTACTCCATATCTGCCTACTTTTATTTCGTGAGCATCGTTTTTATTTTTATGCATGGAGTCGTATTCGCTAATTGCATCATTAACGATACTTAAAACTTTTTCGGTTGGCAAGTAAGGGACTTTCATTGTTAGTCCTTGCTCCTTGTTCATCTACAAAGATTACACTAGTTTTATTTGATTTCATAATTTATTCTTCTATCAGGTATAAAGCCCTCTTCGTATAAATAATAAATAATATCCATTACTTCCCATGAACTTGCGTCGGGTTTTAATATTATTAGATTATTTTCGTCCCAATTTTCTTCGTTGTAATTAAGAACCACTGGGATTTTATTTATCACTAAATCAATTTGCTTCATTTTTTAATCCAGTTATGGGGTCAATTTTTTTCTCTTTTTCATTTCTTTTATTGTACTCCAAAGGCTCGCCTTCGCCTGATATAAATTTTTCGTGAGTTTCAATATCGCGGGTCATTTTATCATTGGGTCGATAGGAATTTTGAATATCTGAAAAACCTATTTCTTGAAAAGCTACGGGCCTTTTGATTGTAATGACTTTTTTATTAACATAATTACATGCAAACCAATTATCCATAGCAAAGCCTTGCGCTCTCCTAAGAACATCTCTCAATATTGCATCGTAAAAAGAACTATTTATCGCATAAGCGTGTGTTTGATATAAGCCTAGTTTTACTGAATATAAATTTTCTGAAACCTTATTTACTGAGTTATCGAATGGATTGAGGCCGCCTCCTAGATAAAACAAGTCCCATTTTACATTTTTAAGTTCTTGAAGGTGGGGTATAGTTTCTAATAATTTTTCTTTGTCGAAAATGCAATCATCTTCGAATATTAAAATGTTTTTGAGCTTTAATCTTTTTGCTTCCGAGACCACCTTTAGCATACTTAAGTTAAAATTTGCAACATTAATTTTATTCTTCAATTTTAAACCAAATTCCTTTAACTCTTGCTCGTTAAAATAACAACCTTCGAATCTCTGAGGTTTAATATTTATTGATTCAAATTCTTTTAATACTCTTTTTTTTCTGTCGGTTCTATGTTTTAAATTTACATAAACTGCTCCATCAAATATATCCCATAACTTTTCAAAATCAGTTCCTTGAAAAACTGGGGCTTCAATAAAATTTTTTAATTGTTCATTCATTTTAAGCGCACCCTGAGCAATCACTATATATAGTATTTGATGCTTCTATCGTATGGCTAACGGCTCCGGGAACATCGTTAGTGTCAAGTGTATCACCGGGACCGTAACTAGTTCCAGTTGATGGTCCAGTGTAAAATACGAATCTTCCGCATATTGGATTGCAACTATTATTTATTTCTAGGAATCTGGTGGAGTTAGTAGTGTTGCTTACGATAGAGGTACTATCAATATTTCCGTAGGCAAAGTCTACAGTTCCGTCTCCTCCGCAGTAAGTGAATGCATATACATCAGTACTACAACCGCAACAACCTCCCGACCCAGCGGCTGTTGTCGTTGTGCCAGCGGCTGTTGTCGTTGTGCCAGCGGCTGTTGTCGTTGTAACAACGGCTGTTGTCGTTGTAACAACGGCTGTTGTTGTTGTAACAACGGCTGTTGTCGTTGTAGCGGCAGCTGTGGTAGTAGTTACGCAACCACTGTTTCCTGTCGGACAAGCGTATATATCATATGTAGTTCCAAGAAGCGAACTCGATATTTTATCCACCCCATAACAATAGCAACATTCATCATACCCGTTACTTGATATCCACGAATTAAATAGATTTCCGGCCCAAGTTATGACTTGAGGAACAGTGAATGAGGTAGATGGATAAACATATGTTCCTATTAATTGTGAATTACTACATCTACTTGATGACGCGCCATTTGAGAAATCATACTCTCCACTGTATCTTTTATGATGGTAATTAACTCCATCATAACCAGAGCAAGCTGGACATGGAGTGGTAGAGGTAGAGGTAGTGGTAGAGGTAACGCACTCACAACAACTACAGTCACCGTTAGAATCCAAATACTTAAACATCGCTACCGAAGAAGGAGCGCAGGTTGTACTCGTGAGGGTAGTGCTAGTAGCGGGAGGTGGCGTAGAGACTACTATGGTTGTGCTAGTAGCGGGAGGTGGCGTAGCGGCGGGAGTTGTTATGGTTGTGCTCGTAGCTGGAGCTATACTTCTAAATCCTAATACAAAATCATGAGGCCAAGCGCCATCAGGGCTATTAGCGTTATCATCCGGAAAACCCCCTCCGCCACTACCACCAGAAGACGAATACCCTGTTACTGATAAATAATAAGTTCCAGCCGATAAAGTCGCAGTTATAAACGATCCATACCCATCACTATCACTACAGCCATCATCAACAGAAGCAATACTGTTATTACTACTGTCATGTAAACACATCCAACTATCAAATTTATGATATGCGCCAGTAACTGCATGAGCTTGACCCCAAGTCCCATCATCACATGTAGAAAATTCAAAACTATAACCATCTTGCTGGGAATCAACTGTAAAGGAATATACATTAGAAGCGTTCCAATCAGTTTGAGATTGTGTTCCTGTGTTTTGCCAAGTTCCGGATGAAGCCCAGCTATTTGAGTTTGACCCATTTGGTAAACTAGTAGCACTTGCCTGTGTGCAACTTACTGTGTTACAAGTAAAATCAGGAATGGCTGTCGTAGTCGTTGGCGCGAAGGTCGTGGCTGTTGTGGTCGTAGCAGAGTCCGATTCAGGAGGCGCAGTCGTGC
>VMHT01033124.1_pt1 | contig 17879 bp, 20 predicted proteins | sample 4693611 | NCBI WGS metagenome assembly VMHT01 (sample SAMN12280063, study PRJNA550983) | marine metagenome | isolation source: seawater sampled from same location over 5 years 0.02-0.2 micron viral filtrate | place: USA: collected off the coast of southern California halfway between the port... ...
CCCACAGTTTGCCCTAGTTGCAGCTCGGTTCTTGAGGAAGTCAATCATCTTCTGTATTGTAGAAACCCCAAATGCGGAGAGAAATCTCTGAAACTTATCGAACACTTTGCTAAGACTTTAAAGATCAAGGGTCTCGGCCCTGCTACAATCAAAAAGCTCAACATTGTCTCCTTAGAGGAGCTTTATGAATTGTCTTTTGATAGCATAGCGGAAGCACTGTCTTCAGATCGTCTTGCGGTCAAGTTAGTAGATGAGTTACAGAGATCTCGCTCTGCACCCCTGAATGTATTATTACCTGCATTCAGCATACCGCTTATCGGCAAAAGTGCCGCGGAAAAGCTATCGAGAGTCTGCAAAGACATTGAAGAAATAGACTATGATTTGTGCCGTAAGGCTGGTCTTGGCGATAAAGCGAGTAGTAATCTTACCTCATGGATCGAGGACGAGTTTTATTATGTTAGCCTTCTACCTTTTAGTTTCAAGTTCGACAGCCCTAGAGCAGTCGTTGAATCCAAAGGCACTGTATGTATTAGTGGTAAACTGAGTAGTTTCAAAACTAAAGCGGAAGCGAATGCTAAACTACAAGAACTCGGATATGTAACCAAGTCTAGTTTGACAAAGGACGTTACAATACTGGTAAACGAAAGCGGAGTCGAGTCCGCTAAAACTAAGAAAGCCAGAGAATCTGGCGTAGAAATCATAACTAATTTATTAGATTTTATTGGAGAATAAAATATGGCACTTCCTAAGTGGACAGACGAGCGTACTAGCGCTCTTACAGATTTCGTAGGTGGAGAATCACCTGTGAGCCAAGCCACTGTTGCAGAAGCAGCAGAGAACTTGGAAACTTCAACCCGTTCAGTTTCTAGCAAACTACGTAAAATGGGTTATGATGTTGAACTTGCTTCAGCATCTGCAAGCCGCGCGTTCACAGACGCTCAAGAAGCTACTCTAGCTGCTTTTGTATCTGACAACAGCGGTCAATACACTTATGCAGAGATCGCAGGTCATTTCGAAGATGGCGCTTTCTCACCTAAGTCTATTCAAGGTAAAATCTTGTCTATGGAACTTACAGAGCACGTTAAGCCTGCTCCTAAAGTTGAAGCAGTTCGTACTTACAGCCCAGACGAAGAAGCTACTTTTGTACAGTTGGTAAACGACGGTGCTTTCGTAGAAGCTATCGCTGAAGCTCTAGGTCGCTCTGTAAACTCAGTACGCGGTAAAGCTCTTAGCTTGCTACGTTCTGGCGACATCAACGCTATTCCTAAGCAAGAAGTAACTAAAGGCGCTTCTAAAGAAGATCCTTTGGCTGACCTTTCAGTCGGCGACATGACTGTTGAAGCTATCGCAGAAGCGATTGGTAAAACTGCTCGTGGCGTTAAGACTATGCTAACTCGTCGTGGCTTAACTGCCTCTGACTATGATGGCGCAGCTAAGAAAGAAAAAGCATCTGCTTAATCTAGCTTAGTATCTTTCGGGTAGGCTCTACGGGGTCTACCCATATCTTTAAATTCGGGGGAATTTTATTTGAACATTGCATCAGCATTGATAAAGCAAGTGCTCGAGCTACAGGACTTTCAGACCTGGAGTGTTACGCACAAGCATTATTTGCCCGCAGAGTATCATAGTCTACACAAGATTATTGATAAACACTGCGAGCAGTTCCATAAAATGCCCACGATTGAAGATCTGAAATTTGAAATTCGTGATTCAGGTACTCGTGAAAAACTTTTTGCGATTGAAGCTGTCGAGGTCGATGCCGACCCTGATATGCTTCTTCAGTATCTGAAGAACGAGTTTACACAAAAAGAAATTCTGAACTCGCTTGAAGATTATGTTGAGAACTCTGTTGCATTCGAGGATGCACAAGAGTCAGTAAACCACTTACATCAGATCGTCCTAGACGTTGAAGATAAAGTTGATCTTGAAGATCCACAGGAAAGTATGCAACGTATTGACCTGTTCGAGCCAGAAGAAGATTTAGCCAAGTACATCAGCCTCGGACTTAACGAGGAGTACGACCATGAGATTCAGTTCTCACCTCGTGATTTAATCATGGTGGGTGGTCGCAGAGGTGCTGGTAAATCTGTTATTTGTGCGAACATTGCCAACAATGTTTACAACAGTGGTAAGTCGGCTGTTTATTTCACTATTGAGATGGACAGCCGATCTATCCTTCAACGATGTTGCTCTATCGCAACTGGTATCCCTTTCGCTCGTTTACGTTCTCAGAATTTGAATATTACTGAGTGGGAGAAGGTTGCCGGTTGGTGGGCTAACCGATATGTTGATGGACAAGACCGCTTGAAGGAGTATAGAGAACATCGTGACTTTAGTCGACTCCACAACGTACTCAAGAACAACTGCGAGCTTCTCCCGACTCGGCAGTTAGATGTTGTGTACGATGCGGGGTTGACTCTCTCCAAGATCCGTTCCGAGCTTGACAAAAAAGTAAAGCAGATGGATGTTGGTGTTATTATCGTTGACTATATTAATCAGGTAAAGCGGTCGAGTCTACCATCAAGAGGTGGTCAGTATGACTGGACAGAACAGATTGAAGTAAGTAAAGCATTGAAGTCTATGGCGCAGGAATATGAAGTACCCGTCTTTTCACCGTATCAGACAGATGCAAGTGGTGAAGCACGTTTCGCGAAAGGTATTCTTGATGCGGCAGATGCCGCTTATACACTAGAAACCTGGGATCACGAAGATGCGTGTATCACACTCAACTGTGTCAAAATGCGGTCTGCATCTATGAAATCATTTACATCAGAAGTAGATTGGGATAGCCTAAAGATTGGCCCTGCATCTGCTATGACTCCTAAAGAGCGTGAAGATTCTTCCCATAAAACCGGGGAAGAGATTGATGATATTTAAAAATAGTTCTTGACTTCTCATGTGATATGGCGTATAATATACGGACATTTTCAAGAAGGAGAAGCAAATGGCACTTACATTCGGCAGTTTACGACATACAGCTTCTGGTAGAAAGCGCAAGCCTTTACCGAAGTCTAAACGCTATACACCTAAGTTTGAACCCTTAGAGGTTGCCAATACCTATCGTAGAGACACAGTTCACTATAGATCTGCGGACGATGGTGTAGGTACTTGCGAAGCTCCTGACCGCAGTTATGCGGAGAATGCTTCGTTTACAGTAGCACCTGCCTACAACAAAGGTGCATATCAAGTAATCAGTAGTGAAAATGTGAAGGATATTGGACGTTGACAGTAGAAGAACTATTAGTAGCTAAAGGAATTTATTTTATACCAAAAGGTGGAGACTTTTTGGTACGCTGCTTGTCACCAGATCATGACGATAGAAACCCTAGTATGCGGATTGATAAAATCACAGGCATATTTCAGTGTTTCTCGTGCGGTTTCAAGGGCAACATTTTTACTCATTTCGGCGAAAAGGCGAACCAACTACAATTAAGACGAGAACTATTAAAAAAGACTATTCGACAAAAGAGGTCTGAGAGTGTTGGTTTGTCTTTTCCTCGAAATATTACAACTTATACAGGTAACTGGAGAGACATCAAACCAGAAACCTACAAGAAGTTTGAAGCTTTTCAACACCATGATCCTGACCATATTGGTAGGATAGTATTCCCAGTACGAGATATATCTGGTCGTATCGTAGCCTTCAACGGCAGACATACGACAGGCGGTACACCTAAGTACATGATCTCGCCTGCGGGTGCGAAGATGCCTCTATTCCCTGTAGTAGAGCCGATACAAGGTTCTGTTATACTAGTAGAGGGTATCTATGATATGATAAACTTGCATGACAAAGGATTGGACAATGCAGTTTGTTGTTTCGGAACAAAGAATATCAATGAAGATAAACTCAAGATGCTCTCAATACAGGGCGTTGAAGAGATTATTGTCTTTTTTGATGGCGATGAGGCAGGACAGAATGCCTCACAAATAGTACAAGATATGGCTGAGCGAGTAGGCTTGGCTAGTAGAAATGTGAGCCTCAAGGATAGAGATCCTGGAGCCTTACCCTTACAAACAGTTCAAAAACTAAAGAGTAGATTATATGCCTAAAGTTGCATTAGTAGAAACTAAACCAAGTAAAACAAATTTTAAAAGAGAGTTCGATGACGCATTTGAGTTCGATCAGTATCAGCTTTGCTCCGACCCGACTCTCAAAAAAGTATTGAAACGAGATTGCGATATCGAGATCAATACAGACGACTACGACTGGGTAATTCTAGTGGGTAGTGATGCACTTAAATACTTCACCCCCATCAACTCAGTTACAGAATATTCTGGTAAGAAAGTAGAAGAGAAGTTCTTACCTGTGATCAACCCTGCTATGTTGGCATTCAAACCAGAGGCTAGAAAAACATGGGAAGATTCAAAAGCAAGTATCATTGGGTACATCAAAGGAGAAATCGAAGATACGGTTATTACCGAGTACAACGCATGGGGTATTCAAGATACAGAGGAAGCCAACGCCTTCTTTCAGGCAGCTATAGACGCTCCTAGCCCTTACATTGCACTTGACTCCGAGACTACAGGACTATACCCTAGAGATGGGCATATGCTTGGCTTGTCTCTATCTTACGAACAAGATCGTGGTGCATACATTGATACAGAGTGCTTAGACGAAGAGTCTGAGCGGTTACTACAAGAATTATTTAACAAGAAGATAGTAGTATTTCATAACGCAAAGTTTGACTTGGCTTTCTTTGAGTATCATTTCAACTTTGAGTTTCCTCGCTTTGAGGACACGATGTTACTACACTACTTGATTGATGAGAATCCTGGTACTCATGGCTTGAAGCAGTTGGCTATCAAGTTTACAAAGTACGGGGACTACGAGAAGCCTATGTACGATTGGATTGACCAGTATCGTAAAGAACATGGTATTCTCAAAAACGAATTTAGTTGGGGAGATATTCCCTTCGATATTATGAAACTATACGCAGGTATGGACGCCGCTGTCACATATCTTCTTTATGAGAAGTTCATAAAGATAAAGCAAAACAAACGTCTCGCTAAAGTGTATGACGAGATACTAATCCCAGGTTGCCGTTTCTTAACGGACATCCAGGACAATGGCGTTCCTTTTGATAAACTACGACTCCTCAAGTCTCAATCTCTTATGCAAGAGCAGATTGACGAAGCAGTAGTAGAGTTATATAAAGATCCCGCTATTAGTAAATTTGAAGAGATAAATGGAAAAGATTTCAACCCTAATTCTACTGTGCAGCTTCGTAGCTTGTTGTTCGACTACGTTGGTCTCAATCCTACTGGCAAAAAGACTGGCACTGGAGCACATTCAACAGATGCGGAAGTTCTTGAAGCACTCGGTCAGCAATCCCACATCCCTGGACTCATTCTCAATATTAGACAAAAGTCCAAAATTAAAAATACTTATCTGGACAAAATCCTACCACAGTTGGATAGAGATAGCAGACTGCGTACAGGTTTCAACTTGCATGGTACTACTAGTGGCAGGCTTAGTTCAAGTGGTAAACTTAATATGCAACAATTGCCTAGGGATAATCCTATAGTCAAGGGTTGTATCAAAGCAGCTCCGGGTAATAAAATCGTTGCGATGGATTTAACAACAGCAGAGGTTTATGTTGCCGCTGTGCTTGCAAAAGATACTGCCTTGATGGATGTATTTAAGTCTGGTGGTAACTTTCATAGTTCTATTGCAAAGAAAGTATTTAGACTACCCTGCCCTGTTGAAGAGGTGGCTGAGAAGTTTGGTACACAGCGTCAAGCGGCAAAGGCTGTTACTTTCGGTATTATGTACGGAGCAGGTGCGGCTAAGATCAGTGAGCAAGTTACTAAAGACAGTGGTAAACCTTTTGGCAAGGCAGAGGCTCAAGATGTGATTGACGAATACTTCAACGCTTTCCACAAACTAAAACAGTGGATTACCGATAACCAAACATTCATAAAGCAGAACGGCTTTATTTACAGCTTCTTCGGAAGAAAAAGGAGATTACCAAATGTCGCATCGACAGACAAAGGCATCCAGAGTCATAGCATTAGGTCTGGTCTTAATTTTCTGGTGCAGTCTGCTGCTTCTGATATTAACCTCTTAGGTGCTATTGATATGAACGCATGGATCAAAGCTAATAATAAGAAGGCTCGTATATTTGCACTTGTACACGATTCAATTCTAGCAGAAGTACCAGAAGGTGAAGTAGAAGAATACATGGAGAAACTGGCAGAGTTTATACAGATGGACAGAGGTATAGCAATTCCTGGTGCTCCTGTGGGTTGCGACTTTGAGATTGTTCACGAAGATTATTCAGGTGGTAAGTTCGAGAAGATGTATGGTAATCACATTTAGAGACTTTACAAAAATTACTTTCCCAGCTTTCTTGATGGACTCAGGAAACTGGGAAACAGTAGACGGCGTATTTTTCTGCGATGGGCAGGTTGTAGACGATAGAAACCAAATGGGTGTAAACATCGGGGCTAGGCGTATGCAGAGTCCTCTTAAAAATAAGTATGAACTCAAAAAATCAGTAGCAGCACCCAATGGTTTGATGAAACAATCCACACCTTATTTTGTAGACTTTACAGGAAAACCTTTCATCTACGAAAAGACTAAACTAGTACCCCTTAAATATATGAAAATTAAAAAAGTGGAGCGTAAACAAATCGCTACACTTATATGGGTGAAAGGACACAATGCACCTTTCACCGTACCACGACCTCCCGAAGATGGTAAATCTTGGGCAGGAATCTTGCATCTACATGGACTTCCGTGGATGCTTTATGAGTACTCAGACGAGAAACTCAAAGACACGAGAAGAAAAGTATAATATGGCTAAAAAACGTAAAACTCTTGCGGGTGTAAACTTTGACCTAAGAGAGATTGAACCTTTAACACGCAACCAACTCAAAGCATTTGAATCAACCAAGAATCTAGTTCTGCACGGACTCGCAGGGACAGGTAAGACGTTTATATCTTCATATCTGGCGTTTGATGATATGACAAAAGGAGAGTATCAAAAGCTAGTAATTATACGAAGTGCAGTTCCTACGAGAGACATTGGATTTCTACCAGGAACTGAGAAAGAAAAAGCCTCTGTTTATGAAGAGCCTTACAAGGATATTGCCAACGATTTATTTAGTCGTGGTGATGCTTACGAAATTCTTAAACAGAAAAATCTAGTAGAGTTTATGACTACTTCGTTCATTCGGGGTATAACTTTACGAGACGCTGTAATCTTAATTGATGAGTGTCAAAATATGTCTTTTCATGAGCTTGACTCTATCATCACTCGCATGGGTGAGAATACTAGAGTTATTTTCTGTGGAGACTTCCGACAAGCAGATCTGAAAGGTAACGGAATACGAGATTTCTTTCAGGTATTGAAACGTATGGGTCTTTTTGACTTTATTGAATATGAGGTCGAAGACATTGTGAGGTCCGACTTTGTTAAAACTTATATTATTGCTAAGAACGAACTTGAATTATGAAGGCAGTCATAAGCCACAGAATCTACATGGAATGCGATGATCGATTGCAAGAGCAAGTCGATAAAGAGCTTACATATACAATTCCTTCGCACAACCCACACGATCCGCCCCAAGTTATCAAAAACATGGGCATTATTCGTAACGGGTTAGTGTCATTACCTATCGGACGTACGGATTTGATACCAGATCACTACGAAATAGTCGATAAGCGTATTGAGAAGCCTGTAGAGTTTCCTGAGTTTAAGTTTGATCTTCGACCAAGCCAAAAAGCGGTTTATGATGAGATCAAAGACAATAGTATAATCAACGCATGGGTCAGCTGGGGTAAGACTTTTACAGGTCTTGCAATCGCAGGCAAGTTAGGTCAGAAAACTCTTGTTGTTACTCACACAGTCCCTCTGCGTAATCAGTGGGCAAAAGAGGTAAAGAAAGTCTACGGTTTTGAACCCGGCATCATAGGCAGTGGGAGATTTGAACTTGACGCTCCTATCGTCATTGGGAATACCCAGACCTTGTACCGAAACGTAGACAAGATTCGTAAAGAGTTCGGCACTATCATACTTGATGAAATGCATCACGTTAGTAGTCCGACCTTTAGTAAAATTTTAGATACAAATTACTGTAGATATAAGATAGGTCTATCGGGTACTATAGAAAGAAAGGATGGAAAGCACGTTGTGTTTAGAGATTACTTTGGTAATACTCTTTTTAAGCCACCCAAAGAAAACTATATGACCCCTACAGTACACATTGTTCCATCAGAGATTCGTTTCATGGACGGGGCAAGAATACCCTGGGCTAACAGAGTAACTAAACTAGCAACTAATGAAGAGTATCAACATACAATCAGTATGCTTGCCGCGGCCTACGCCGCAAGAGGGCATAAAGTGCTAGTAGTAAGTGATCGTGTTAGCTTTTTGAAAAGATGTGCCGAACTCACTGGAGACAAAGCAATTTGTGTAACTGGTGAAGTGGAGCATGAAGATCGAGAAAGGCTTGTAGATGAGATTCTCTACGGGGACAAAGAAGTTCTCTACGGAACGCAAGCAATTTTCTCAGAAGGTATATCAGTAGATAACCTTAGTTGCCTAATTCTAGGCACACCAGTGAATAACGAGCCTTTGCTAACACAGCTTGTGGGCAGGGTTATTCGTAAAAAAGAAGGTAAGATTGATCCAGTCATCATTGACATTCACCTCAAAGGCAATACTGCTCGCAAGCAGGCTTCCAACAGGGTCGGATTTTATATGAAACAAGGCTGGAACATGAAATACCTTTAAAAAAATATTTCTTGACAACTTACTTAAACTTCGGTATAATATATGCTCTTATTTGATTGGAAGAAGGTTTTCGATACGGCAGCTGGTAGCATCTATAATTGTAATCTGATTATGGAAATGCTTATCAAGGGTTCAATCCCTAAAAACAAGTACGACCCTATCTATAAATTTTCTAGTAAAAACTTTGTCGGTAACTCTTTTCTGGTACACCCAGAGTTTTTGCTGCACCACTCCTATAAGTACGAACAGAAAGAAATATGTATGTATTATGCACTTGCTTCCTTGAGGAGCTTGGGCGATTACTACGCTTCTGGAAAAACAACACTAGATCCACTGCACTGTCCGGTGCCTGTGGAAGAAATTAAAGATAACAGGCTACTTATCGTATTAGAAGATGAAATTACTTTTATATACGAAGAAGTCACTTTGGAGACTATACACTAATGGCTATTGCATTTAACCAACAAAAGGGCTCTGCCCAAAAATCATCAATCGACACCTTTCAGTATCAAGACGGCGATAACAAAATGCGTATCGTTGGCGACATTCTTGCTCGCTACGTTTACTGGATCAAAGGTGAGAACGACAAAAACATTCCAATGGAGTGCCTATCTTTCGATAGAAACTCTGAAAGATTCAACAACGTAGAGAAAGACTGGGTACGTGAGTATTATCCTGATCTGAAGTGTGGCTGGAGCTACGCTACTCAGTGCATTGATAATGGTCAAGTTAAAGTTGTAAACCTCAAGAAAAAACTGTGGGAGCAAATCATTACTGCTGCAGAAGATCTTGGCGATCCAACTAACCCTGAGACTGGTTGGGACATTTGTTTCAAGCGCGTCAAAACTGGCCCACTTCCTTACAATGTTGAGTACCAATTACAAGCACTCAAGTGCAAGCCTCGCGCTCTTACTGAGGACGAGTTAGCACTAGTAGGTGAACTAAAGTCTATGGATGATGTAATGCCTCGTCCTACGCCTGACGCGCAGAAAGAGCTTCTTGATCGAGTACGCAATGCAGGCAACGAAGCTGATGACGAGCTTCTTGAAGAAGAGTTTAATGTAGGATGATTCTCTTTACGGCAGACTGGCACATAAAACTGGGTCAGAAAAATGTCCCAGTCCAGTGGGCTACAAACCGTTATCAAATGTTCTTTGACCAGATCTATGAGTTAGAGAATGAGTGTAATATGCACATAATCGGGGGCGATCTCTTTGATCGTCTCCCGAATATGGAAGAGTTGGAACTTTACTTCAAATTTATTCGTGGAGTAAAGATTCCAACAATTATCTATGATGGAAATCACGAAGCTACTAAAAAGAACAAGACTTTCTTTAGCCAACTGAAGCAAGTCTCGCGGGACATCAACCCCCTAATAAATGTAGTAGATATATCATACATAGACCAAGATTTAGGTTATGGCATATTGCCTTACGCTGACTTACATAGAAAAGGTGCTATAGATCATTTTGATAAGAGTATGCCCTTGTTCACTCATGTCAGAGGAGAGATACCACCTCACGTTAAACCAGAAATCGACCTAGACTTACTAGAAGATTTCCCTGTAGTATTCGCAGGCGACCTACACAGTCATAGTAATACACAAAGAAATATTGTATATCCAGGTAGTCCCATGACTACATCATTTCATAGAACAAAGGTAAAGACCGGGTATCTATTGATTAATGAAAATAACTGGGATTGGATGTGGGAAGAGTTTCGCCTTCCTCAGCTATTGCGTAAAACAGTAGCAACAGAAGATGAAATGATACCTACAGACTACGATCATACTATCTATGAGATAGAAGGCGATATACAAGACCTTGCAACAGTAAAGAACTCAGAGCTGTTGGATAAAAAAGTAGTAAAAAGAAAGTCAGAGGCTACACTCATTATGGATAAAGAGATGTCCATACAGGAAGAGCTGTCAGAGTATCTGACTTATATACTTGAAATTAATCCTGATAAAATACCAGACATAATAGGCACATACAATGATTACACTACAAACGTTGAGATGGGATAACTGCTTTAGTTATGGTTCTGGTAATGAGTTACAATTAAATGACAACACAGTAACCCAGATTCTGGGAACAAATGGTATGGGCAAGTCATCTATCCCATTGATTATAGAAGAGGCGTTGTTTAACAAAAACTCAAAAGGGATCAAAAAAGCAGACATTCCCAACCGTTATATTAATAATGGTTATAATATCTATTTGTCTTTTACAAAAGATACAGATAGGTACGAAATAACAATTAATCGTAAAAATAGTATCAAAGTAAAACTAGAGTGTAATGGAGAGGATATTTCTAGCCATACCGCTACAAATACTTATAAGACTCTACAAGAAGTTATCGGAGTAGATTTTAAAACCTTTTCTCAGCTTGTATATCAAAATACAAATGCGAGTTTACAGTTTTTGACTGCTACAGATGCGAATCGTAAAAAGTTTCTTATCGACTTGTTACACCTAGAAAAGTATGTTGAATTATTTGAGTTATTTAAAAGTGCTTCAAAAGAGGTATCTTCTACGTCAAATACAATAGCAGGGAAACTTGCAACTGTTGAAAAATGGTTAGAAGAAAATAAATTGAGTGATACATCCATACTACCCTTGTTAGATTTAGAAATTGATACATCTAAAGATGAAAAGACTTTGCGTTCACTTACGATAGAAATTGAAAATATTTCGGAAAAAAATAAAAAAATTCAAACAAACAATTTATATAAAAAGCAACTCGAGTCCATTGACATCAATGCAGTCAATTCCTCGACAGCACAGTATAGATCCTACGATGATTTACAGTCAGAATTAGGATCTGAGAAAGCAGCCGCTACGGGTGCTCAACGAATTATCAAGCAATTAGGGGATATTCGGGACACTTGTCCAACCTGCGGTGGGCCGCTTGACAGCTCTGCTGAAAAAGCTATGAAAGAAGCAGAAGAGGCTAAATATGAACAAGCTACAGGAAGAGTTAAAGAGCTTCAACGACAGATTGTCGACATCAAATCTGAAAATGCTGACTATGAACGGAATCAGCAGAGCAAGAAAGATTGGGAAGATTTGTACCGAAGCATCGATCGCAGTTTGCAGACGGATTTGCTGGATCAGCAAGAGCTTGAGAGTCGGCTGTCAGACGTGCAAAGGCGCTTACGAGAGTCAAAAGAAGAGCTTTCAAGAATCGGAGCAGAAAACGAGCGAATAACTCGTCGAAATACCCGAATACAGGTGATACAAGAGCAGACAGATGATTTTCTTGCACAGCTTGAAGAATATTCGGAAAAGTTAGAAAACAATCGTAAGCTAGAATCAAATCTGGACATACTGAAAAAGTCTTTCAGCACAAACGGATTGCTAGCTTACAAAATAGAAAACCTTGTCGGAGAGCTCGAAGAAATGGCTAATATTTATTTGGCTGAACTCTCTGATGGTAGATTTACACTAGAATTTATTGTATCAAACGACAAATTGAATGTGCAAATTACTGATGCAGGCAATGTTATCGACATTCTTGCTCTTTCATCGGGTGAGTTAGCCCGCGTGAACACTGCAACTCTACTAGCAATTCGTAAGCTAATGAGTAGTATATCTAAGTCTAAAATCAATATATTGTTTTTAGATGAAGTAATCAGCGTATTAGATGACGCAGGAAAAGAAAGACTAGTAGAGGTTCTACTTCGAGAAGATCTGAATACTTACTTAGTATCACATGGGTGGTCTCATCCATTACTAGAAAAAATCGAAGTAGTGAAAGAAGAAAACATTAGCAGGTTAGAATAGTGGGTAGAAGTTCTTTTGAAGGCAAACCACAAATCAAAGAGTGGTTAGAAGATTTAGACATACAACACAATAAAGTACTCGATATAGGTGCGGGGGCAGGAACATATCCGATCTTATATCGAGATACTTTAAAAAACTGTAAGTGGGTAGGCGTGGAAATATGGAAAGACTATAAAGTAAAGTATGGATTAGAAAAACACTATGATACTTTATTAATAGGTGATGCAAGAGCAATGCAGTTCAATTACTATGATGTATGCTTTCTAGGAGATATACTAGAGCATATGACAAAAGAAGATGCAGTATCTCTAGTAAGAAAGCTAAAAGATACTTGCAGATACCTTATAATTAGTATTCCTATCATAGATTATCCGCAAGATAGTATGCACGGAAACCCTTACCAAGCTCATGTAAAAGATGACTGGTCTCATAAAGAAGTAATGGAAACCTTTCCAGAGGTGAAAAAGTTTTGGACAGGACAAACAATAGGCGTATATTTAATATGGTAGATTCGAGAGCAAAAGGAGCACGTGGCGAGTATCTTGTAAGAGATATGCTTCGAGAAGCCACAGGGTTAAAGTTTGAAAGAGTACCTGCTTCTGGTGCATTGGAATATCTGAAAGGGGACTTATATGTCCCCAATCAGAGAAACCATTTTTGCATAGAAGTAAAAAACTATAAGGATTCACCACTCAATGATAAGATATTTACGGCTAAAAAGACGAATAATCTTATACGTTGGTGGAAAAAGATTGTAATACAGGCAGAAGGCGGAGATCAAAAGCCTTTGTTATTTTTTAAATATGATAGATCTAAGGTATTCGTAGCTACACAAGAAATGCCAGAAACCACAGAAGATTATATGTGGATAGCGTTTCTAGATTGTTATATACTACTAGCCGAAGATTTTTTACGAGAAGAAGTGGAGTGGATAGGTGGCTTTTGATTTTGAAGAAAGAATGGGCGGAAACGCAGGTACAGCACTGATAGTAGATGCACTCAACCTAGCATTCCGTTGGAAGCATCAAGGCAGAACTGATTTTCGACACGATTATGTAGCAGTAGTAAAATCATTAGCAAACTCTTACAACTGTGGTAATATAATTATTACAGCAGATTGGGGGTCTTCTAGTTATAGAAAAGAGATTTTACCAGAATACAAGCAGAATCGAAAAGATAAGTATGCAACACAAACCGAAGCAGAGAAGCAAGCATTTATTGACTTCTTTGAAGAGTATGAAGAAACACTAGAGTTATTGGCTGAAGAGTATCAAGTTCTTCGTTTCAAAGGTGTAGAGGCAGATGATCTTGCTGCCCACCTTGTAAAACGTAAAGTAGAGTATGGATTAGAAGAAATTTGGCTAATATCAAGTGACCGAGACTGGGATTTGCTGATACAAAAAAATGTAAATCGCTTCTCATATGTAACAAGAAAAGAAGTAACTATAGACAACTGGAACGAGCATTATAACGTCTCTCCAGAAGAATATATTTCTTTCAAGTGTCTTACCGGTGATAAAGGTGATAATGTACCTGGAATCAACGGTATTGGGCCGAAACGAGCTGAGCAACTTATTAGTGAGTATGGTGATGCGATGACTATCTATGATAATATACCTCTTGATGGAAAGTATAAGTACATACAAGAGTTAAATCAAAATGGCGAAACATTATTGCAAAACTATGAGTTGATGGATTTAATAACATATTGCGATGAAGCAATAGGAACAGACAATTTGTCTGATATCGAGGAGAGACTGACTAATGCAGCTTAGTTATAATAGAGATAAGTATCTTTCCGAGTTTAGTATTAAGACTCTGGAAGATAGATATTTAGTAGAGGGTGAAACATCCCCTCAAGACGCATTTGCCAGAGCTGCTAGAGCTTTTGCAGATGACGAAGAACATGCACAGAGGTTATATGATTATGCCAGTAAATTGTGGTTTATGTTCTCTACTCCCATACTTTCTAATGGTGGTACTAAACGTGGTATGCCTATTAGTTGTTTTCTTAATTATGTGGAGGACTCACGCGGAGGAATCACTGACCATTATACAGAAAATGCCTTCTTATCTTCTGTTGGCGGTGGTGTCGGTGGGTGTTGGAACGATGTCCGTTCCGTGGGTTCTAGGACTAGTGCAGGGAGTGAGAGCACTGGGGTAATACCCTTTCTAAAAGTAGTAGACGCTGAAATGTTGGCGTTTTCACAAGGAGTAACAAGACGAGGTAGTTATGCAGCATATTTGGAAATGTCTCACCCAGAGATTGAAGAGTTTTTGGACATTCGTAAGCCTACGGGCGGCGATATTAACAGAAAGTCTACAAATCTTCATCATGGCGTCGTTGTTTCTGACGCATTTATGGAGTTGATTGAGGGTGCGACACGAGAAGAAGGGTTTGATGACTCTTGGGACTTAGTTGATCCACACAGCGGTAACGTAACAAAAACAGTATCGGCTAAAACACTTTGGGTAAAACTTATCCAGAATCGTGTAGAGACTGGAGAGCCTTACATTATGTTTGGAGATACAGTAGAAGAGGCGATGCCAGACTATCAAAGAGCACTAGGATTGAAGGTACATCATTCAAACCTTTGTTCCGAGATTACTCTTCCAACTACAGAAGATCGCACAGCAGTATGCTGTCTATCAAGTGTAAATCTGGAAGAATTTGATGAGTGGAGAGACGATGATATGTTTATCCCTGATCTAGTACGAATGTTAGACAATGTTCTAACATTCTTTATTGATAACGCGCCTGACGAGTTGCATAGAGCAAGGCTCAGCGCACAAAGAGAAAGAAGTATTGGTTTGGGAGCGATGGGCTTCCATGCTTACCTTCAAAGACAACACATTCCATTCGAAAGCGTACTTGCAAAAGGCGCAAACAACAGAATGTTTAACAGAATCAAATCGGAGGCAGTTCGTGCAACAAAACAACTCGCACAAGAAAGGGGCGAATGTCCTGATGGACAAGGTTTCGGAGTACGTAATGCCCATCTTTTGGCTGTTGCTCCTAATGCTAGTAGCTCTATCATTTGCGGTAATACTAGCCCTAGCATCGAGCCTTACAGGGCTAATGCATTTACTCAAAAAACTAAAAGCGGGTCTAGCTTACTTAAAAATGAGTATCTGGAAGACTGCTTGCGGGACATTGGGATGGATACGGACGACGTTTGGAAAAGTATTATCACTAATAGCGGGTCTGTTCAACATCTCGAATTTTTAGATGACTACACAAAAGACGTATTTAAAACAGCAGTAGAAATTGATCAGAAGTGGGTAATTGAATTTGCCGCAGATCGACAGAAAGAGATATGTCAGAGCCAGTCTCTCAATGTATTCTTTCCTGCAAATGTATCAAAACAAGAGCTTCATGCTATACACATGATGGCTTGGAAGCAAGGTGTAAAAACTTTGTATTATTTGAGAAGTGAGGCAATTAAACGTGCAGAAACAGTTTCAGATGAAGCTCTGCGTAAGTATATATTCGACAGTATTGACGAAGGCGCGTGTTTAGCGTGTGAGGGGTAAAATGAAAGTATTAAAGTTTAGTGCTGAGTGGTGTGCGCCTTGCAAGATGTTACAGAAAACTCTTGACGAAATGGTACTACCATATCCAGTAGAAAATATAGATATAGATAAACAACCTGATTTAGCAGGTGAATTTGGAATACGCGGAGTACCTACACTGGTATTAGTAACTAGTGAAGGAAAAGAGCAGGGTCGTCTTGTAGGAGGAAGAAACAAGGCAGACATAATGGAGTGGTTATCATGAGTAATTTATTGACAGAAAGAGAGTATTACAAGCCTTTTAATTATCCCTGGGCTTTTGAACACTATAAAACTCAACAGCATATGCACTGGCTTCCAGATGAAGTAAACCTTGCTGATGATTTAAAAGATTTTCGGGAGAACTTGAGCGAACCAAACAAAAGATTATTATCGCAAATCTTCCGTTTCTTTACTCAGGCTGATGTTGATGTTTGCTGTGGTTATGCAAAACACTACTTGCCAACATTCAAACAGCCTGAAGTAAGAATGATGCTATCTGCTTTTGCAGCAATGGAAGCAGTGCATCAAGAAGCATATTCTTTGCTACTAGAAACACTTGGATATGATGATTCAGAATATCAAAAGTTTTTTGAACACAAAGAAATGCTTGATAAACACGAATACCTAAGTAACTTTGGTATGGATAGTAAGATGAATATAGCCAAGACAATGGCTATCTACTCTGGGTTTACAGAGGGAGTACAGCTATTTAGTAGTTTTGCTATATTGTTGAACTTCTCTCGACATAACTTGATGAAGGGTATGGGGCAGATTGTTACGTGGTCTATACGAGATGAAACCTTGCACGTAGAAGGAATGTCTCAGCTTTTCCGTACATTTATCAAGGAAAATCCAGAGTTGTGGAATGACGATCTTAAATATGAAATCTACTGTGCGGCAGAGCGATCTGTTGAGCTAGAGGACGCATTTATTGATCTTTGTTTTGAAGATGCGGATGTGCCAGGGCTAGAGCCTAAAGAAGTAAAAGAGTACATTCGCTATATTGCTGATCGAAGACTGCTCGGTCTAGGACTGAAGAAAATTTTTGGCAGCGATAAAAATCCACTAACGTGGTTGGATTATATTCTCAACGGGGTTGAGCATACTAACTTCTTTGAGAATAGAGCAACTGAGTATGCAAAAGCCAGCACAACCGGTAACTGGCAAGATATTTTTAAATAGGAACCTATTATGCAACAATCAGAAACTTTTACTTATAATGAAAAAGAGTATACTATTAGTGATATTAGTGAAAAAGCAAAGTATTTACTAAGACAGATTAATACTATAAGATTAGACTCTACAGATCTAAAAGAAAAATTAGATAGGGCTAATGTGGCTGAACAAGCCTTTTCTAATTTATTAGGGCAAGAGCTCGAAACAAGCGAGAAAGAGGCTGAAGAAGAGTACGAAGTAGAAGAGGAGGAGGCGTAAGCCTCCTTTTTTCTATGCCCAGGGAAGTTTTTCGTGAGAAATCAAAGTGTGGGGGTTTGACATAGCAGCAAGCTCCCTTTGAATATGAGCATCTGCAAAGGCTTCTTGATCTGTATCTTCAATCGCTGCTTGAACCCAAGTTAATACTTGAGCTTCAGTTAAGTCCTCTAAATTAATAAAGTTTTCGGTATTTACAGAGGAAAATACAGTAGAGCCTTCATATCCATACTCATTTCCTTCTGTGTTATAACCTGTTTTAACCCATCGAACTCTAACTACAGAGTTAGAATTATTTCCTTCTGTTTTTGTTTTTAATCCGAGTACTCTCCACTCGTATACTATTTCCATAATTTTCTCCTATTATGTT
>VMHT01196937.1_pt1 | contig 17876 bp, 21 predicted proteins | sample 4693611 | NCBI WGS metagenome assembly VMHT01 (sample SAMN12280063, study PRJNA550983) | marine metagenome | isolation source: seawater sampled from same location over 5 years 0.02-0.2 micron viral filtrate | place: USA: collected off the coast of southern California halfway between the port... ...
ATGCCTTCATTCTTGATAAGCATTTCTTTTAAATCATCAATCAGTTCTTTGGTAACACCTGTTTCCATTATGGTTTATATGAATCTTTGGTATTTTCTTCTCTTAGGTTGTTTCTGGCAACACCTTTGAATTTCTCAAAGCTACGCATACCACCTAAACCCAACATTGATAATGTTAAAGTCATAAGACCTTCTGTTTCAATATCAGGTGGCACTATATCAAAAGAAAAAGTCCATACTAGCCAATTAAGTATCGGCGCTAAGAAATACGCCCATGCTAATCCCAATGCACATATCCACATGATGGCAGGTCTAGCACCAGCAACAAAAATAGAACCATGCTTTGCTTGTTCTAAATTTATTTCATTTTGTGATTTTTGCAAATCAATCATTTGTGATTTGATACTAGCTTCTAGTTCCATACGCTTAGTTTTATCAGGTATGGCTTTGCCGATTAAATCGCTTATTGGTTTAAAAAATTTATCAATCATTGTCTTTGCCCTCTAATATGTTTTTTAGTTTTTGTCGCTTTTCATAAGCAGAATCTTGATGTAAGTCTTTATCAACTATCTTTTCTAATTTAAGGGATTCTATCTTAGTATTGCTGATATAACGCCATGTGTAGCCATCACGCCCATAAACACCAAAAACAGTAGTTCCCATGCCTATTTTAATTATCATGGCTTGTTCGCCATCTAATAAGACCTTATCGCCTTCGTTGAATTGTGAATTGAGTTTAAATTTAAGACCTTTGATAAAAGATACCGAATAATCTTTAAGAGCAAGACCACCTAAAACACTTGCGATAAATATTGAGATTTCAATATAATATTCTTCAATGTTCATTTCACATGAAGAACGCATTAATCACTAAAGAAGATAGTAAACCAATAACAATTCCTGCTATTTGCCACAATCTTTTATTGGTAGTATTTATATCCGATTCAATTGAATCCAATCTGCGGAAGTTCTCCTTCCATTTTTGTTCGCATATTCTTTCATGCCTATCTAAAGCATTTGCAACTTGCTGAACAGTTGGCTTTTTAGTCGATTGTCTTGGTTTCGCTGTTGTTTTCTTGTTCGGCATTTCCTATACCTCTAAGGCTTTCTAATAATGACTGAGATTTAAAATCAACCAATTGTTTTTTATCTGCAAATTCTCTTGCCATTGGCTCAATCTCAACACATCTTTGTTGCAAAGCTAAGACATCGTTAAACAAACTTCTTTGTTCATCAGTCATATCTTCTTTGTTGTATTCCTCTACATCACCATTATCGTTTCTAACTTGTATATCTGACATATTATTCTCCTATTTTTTTTGTTTCTTGTGTTGGTGTCACTAACTCAGCTATTCTTGCATCAAGACCTTCTTTTTTAGCTTGTACTACATCGCTACCTAAAGCTGATTCTACCCATCCTGTTATTTGTTCGTTAGTTAAATCAGCAAAAGTAGTAAAGCTAGATAAATCAGAAGTATCTAATTCTTGTGTACCGCAAATTGTAGCAGTAGCGGTTATGTCATTACCTCTAGAATCTTTAATGGTATTAACATTGTCTTCAGCTTTTAATCGCCAATGCACATTAAAAACAGTGTCTTCATTATCATCAATTGTTTTTACATCTACAGTTTTACAATCCCAAATATAATTTATTGCCATATTATCCCTCTAAGGTTTTTATTCTTGCTTCTAATTCTTGGATTGCAGAAACATACATCGCATCTTTATCATTCAGCTTTGATACATAAACTTTTTCAGTATCTTTTGTATATTCATACTCTGAATCATCTTTATCGTTAGCTTCTTGTTCATAAACCCAATAATCATCTTTTTCTAAAATTTCTTGTGCTACAAAACCTCTGCGAATACCTGATTTTCTTTTGCCTGTTTCATCTTTAAACTCAAAAGTTCTTGGTTGTAAACTTTTAACTAAGTCTAAACCGCCTGTAAAGTCAGTTATATTTTTCTTAATTCTTCTATCAGAATTTGAACCAATCTGAGTATCAGTTGCTGTTAAGTCTCCATTTTGAGCAATTCTAAAATTTTCTTGTGCAAACGCAACTCCTACATTCATTGTTTTAAATACCATCGCAGTTCCTTGACTAGACCTATCGTCATCGCCATCTCCTGTTTGCACCTCGACATAAAGTTCTCCACCATCATAAGAGTAGTCAGTGCCTTGACCTTTAAATCGAATTAACCCAAGAACATCTCCTGCTCGTGTATCGTCACCGCCTGAACCCGTATTGGTCATCGCACCAAGCTGAAGTATTAATCTGCCGCCTTGTGCTGTACCTGTTCCACCTGTATTTGATTGAATAACTAAATCGGTTTCTGAAGAATCTTTTTGAATATGTAACTGACCTTGCGGACTAGAAGTACCCAGACCAAACTTTTCATCAGATGTCATAAACAAATTTGCATTACCATTATTTGTGTAAAGGTTAAAATAACCAGAAGAACTAGAATTTCCTAGTTCTAAATTATGTCCTGAAAAATTAAGTAAAGAAAGCTGACCTGAACTATTTTTTAATTCTAAAGCTGTGGTTGTACCACTATCTACCAAAGATAATTTTCTACTTGGTGTTACAGTTCCAATGCCAACGTTTCCACCATTCTCAATAGCTACCAAAGGATTTGTGCCAACAGTTGAACCTGTACCTATGACTAAATCATCAGCAGAATCATCTAAACCAATATAAAAATCTTGTGCATTCCCATCAAAAACAATTTTAGTATCTTCTTCTCCACCATCACCAATTGTTAATGAAGGTGTTGTGCCTTTAAGAACTAAATTGCTATTTGTTAAAGTTGCAACATCTACATTACCAATCTTAAAATCTATTTGGTCATCGGTATCTGCTGTTATTGATGTGTCTGCATCTGCATCTAAAATTAATTCTTGTCCATTAACATCAATTGTGCCTGTAGTTGTTAAATTACCATTTACTGTTAAAGCGCCTGATGTTGCATTATCTGCGGTGATTGATAAAGGCAAAGTAATCCATGCGTTGTTTGCAGAATTTCTTAGCTTTAATAAATTATTAGAAGTATCAATCCACCATTCATAAGCAAATTTGGTAGATGGTTCTGATGAACCTGAGTTGTTAGATACTATTGCATCTAAAGCATTATTTAAGTCTGCTCTGAAGTTCGCTCCAGTGGCATTAGCTATATCATAATCATGTTGAGCCATTAAAAACCTCTCGCTATATAGTCAAATGTTCTAGCGACAATTGTACCACTACTGTTCTTGAAAGTAATTGTAAAACCCGTGCTTGAAACACTTGTTATTTCATAAAAATCTCCACTTGCCATATTCTGTGCAGTAACAGCAATTTTTGGAGTAACTAAAAATCCTTCACCAAAAGTAACACCTAATGAACTTGTACTTGATGTTAGTTGGTTGGTGTCTATTTTTTGAAAGGCTTCCAAAGTCGCAGATAAAGATGTGATATAAACTTGATGAGTTACATCGCCTGATGTTACTAATAACTTAAATTTAAAAGCACGACCATAGTAATTACCAATTCTGAAATTTTGAAAGTCAGACCAAGATGGTGAACCAGCAGGATTATCATTAGTTGTTGCTATTTGTAACTGAACTTCAACATCATCATAAGTATTGGCATCTATAGAATCCCATGTATCAATATTTCCTGAACGAGTATCAAAAAAATCTGATGTTGAACTTGTGGTAAAAGCAAATGCAGAACTTAGCCTATAAGATTGTGCGGAAAGACCTGTATCAATGTAATTGTTAAATTCATAACTACCTGATAAATCTACACCACCTGCTGAATCTATTAACCCTACTTCATCAATCAACCCCAAAGAATCAAACAAGGTATCTGCTTCTAATTTTAATGTGTTGTCGTCAGCAACTATCATATTTGATTTAGTTCCTGCGAAAGAAGGATTTTCTGTTCTGGTTAAAAATACTTGCGATTGAAACAAATCAGGTGTGACTGTATTAACTACTGTTGTGGCATTAGCAGATTTTATGCCAATGGAATCAACAGCTTTGATTAAATAAGTACCAACTAATAAAGGCACTTCTACAGTGTTTGCTATACCTGATACAGCTTCACCTACTTGTGTTGATTGCGACCATTCTGCACCTGATGTAAGTGATGAATGTCTTATCTCATAAAAACCACCAATCTTGACATCTAAGTCTGTTGTTGGTGTCCAACTTAAAGTTGCAGTATTGCTATCTGCTCTTAAAAATAAATTAGAAACATCTGCTGGAACAGCAGTAAGACCATAGATTCTTTGTGTGGTAGATGCAAATTCTGATGCTACGCCAACTGTATTGACTGCTCTTACTCTAAACTCATACAAAGCTGGTTCAATATCAAAGAATTCAAAATTAGTTCCTTGTGATGTACCTGCACCTTGAAAAGATGCTTCGGTAGACTTTTTAAACTCGACATCATAATGGTCAATAGTAACTCCTATATCTTCCCATACTGCATTGACTGATGCACCAAAAGTTAATATGGCTTTTGCTTTTACACCAGAACCTTGTGTGGTGGTAAATAATTCTTCTGTTACAGAATTGATTGCTGGTGTATTTACAGGTGCAAAAAGAGATAAACCTTTTACTTCAAATATTTGTGTAGAAAAATCAGAATAAACTCCCAATCTGTTTTTTGCTCTTACAGAAATAAGATATTGACCAGCTTCTAATTTATCTACTACAAAACTTTCATTGACACTTCTGCCTTGAAAATCATAACTGTTTTTATCAGCGAGTCTAATCGAGTTTAGTCTATCAACACCGATTTCATAAGATTCAACAGACGATTTATTTTCTTGAGTCCAATTAATAGTAACTCTGTTGAATATTGTTGGTGAATCTATAATTAACTCTTCTGTAGGTGTAGATATAGTTGGCTTATCTACAAATGAAAAATCAGGTAGGTTTGTGTTAGGCGCTGTATCTTCTGCTTGTATTGTACCAAAGTTATATACATCATCATCATATTCTCTTGCAGTAATATCTACTTCATCATCATTTTTTATGCCTAATCGCATAATCTTAAATTTCTTGCCTTGATTAGAATTAAGTGTGTTCCAACCTAAAGATTCTAATGAAATAAAAATTACATCTCCTATTTCTGCTCTTAAACCTTCAATTGTTGATGTAAAATTAAAAACCAATGATTGCCTTGATTGTTTCATGTTTATTGTAGCAATCATTAAGGCACGTTCCATTTGGTCGGTGAATGGTAGTTCTATTGCCCTCTCAAGATTTAAGCCATTATCTTCAGCTTTAAATGTAGAACTTTCGACTATAGCAAAATCTCCTTGCATATCACGATTATTATTAAAAAAGTTTGCTCTGATTTTATTGGCTTTGTATTCTTTACCACCTAAAGACAATTCAAAAGCACCAACAATATTATCTTCATTAAAAGTTTGTACTGCTGTACCTACATCATCAATTAATAATTTATATTTTCCACTTGAAAATATTAAAGAACCTCTACAACTAGTTAAAAGTTTTGTAATATTTTCTAATGGTTTGTTATTGGTATTGACTATGCCATTGCAAGTGTATTTCTTTTGTGTTTTACCGCCTACTGTTACTTCAGTATCACAAATATTTCTTGCAGCAGTAAATGATGCAGTATCTATTTGTGAAGCTGGTATAGACCTACCATAAATAGTGCTTGTTAAATAATCCTCTATACAATCTACTGGATTATCACTAAATATTTTATAATCTACGCCATTAAATGTAGATTTTTTAGTTAGTTTACCAACAACATCAAAATTTACCTGTGGAATACCTGTGCTACCAAATACTTCAGGGTCAAACCTTAAATGAAGAATTGCATAAGCAACTCCTTGCAATCTGTCTGATGCTGTCCACACACCCTCTGTTGCTCTCATTAAATATTCGTCTGCGGTTTGTGTATCTGTACCTTCGTAAATTTCATAATTAACAAACCCTTTATATTTTGGATTAGGTACTATTGCAGAGGCAAACCACAAATTATATTCAGATTGCACAGTTAAAGGGTCGTTGTTTAAATAAACTTGTGAAACACCCGATATTTCTCCTTCAGCAATCGCATAAACAATATGAAGAAATTCATTATCTTCGCCTGATACATGATAAAAAATTGGTGTACCACCAACTCTTCTTTCTCCATAAATAACAGGCAAAGGATTGGTTGAGCCTTGTTGGTTTGATAATGCTGATTGTGCTTGTGATGACATATCATCAGGAAAGTCCTGATTCAAAGCACCAAGTAACTGCGTACCTGCATAGACAGCAATAACAGTAGCAACTACTCCAATGGCTAGTGCAACTGTACCTACAGCAGCACCCGCAGTAACTGCGCTTCCTATTCCTATAAAAATAGGTGCTAATGCTGGTAAAGCAAAAACACTACCTGTAAAAAATAAGGCAGATAAAAATAATATTATGTTTCTAATTTTCATTACTAAATCTATATGCAGAATCAAAATCGTTAAAATCACATATTGGCATAATTGCTGTACCTATTTGTTCATCTATAGATGCTATTTTACTACCAATACAAATATGACATGAATCCCAATTTTCATTATGTTTAACCAATATATCGCCAAATATTGCCTTAGTTGGATGATGCTGTGTCATACCTAATTCTAAACATCTACCAGATATTCTTTGTCCAAAATCTTTTTGAAATTTTATAGCACCTTCTTTAGTAGAATATTTGTCATAAATTATTTTTAATAAATCTGTACCTAATACCTTATCAAAGTATTCAACAATAAATGTATTGCAATCATTAGTTCCCCATGCAAAAGGTTCATTTAATTTAGCTTCTATATATTTATTTGCTTTTAATTTATCTATCATCTTGTTTCTGTAGGTAAATTAATTGTTGTACCTGAAGAACCATATCTTGCAGAAGATGTAGCTTTTATAGGCTTTTCTAAAACACCACTTGCACCACCACCAAACTCTGATGCTGTTGCACTAGATGTTAAGGTTATTGTGAAATAATCTGCATTTGAAGCATCAACAACAATATGCGATTGATTAAATAAATCTCTGTCTAAACCACCAACATCGTTTATACCTGACAAAGTTACAGTATCACCATTAGCCAAACCATGACTTGCGTAATGTACTTTGACAGTAGCAGATGAAGATGTGGTTTCTATTGGATTGGTAATAATATTAAAACCATCAAGCAAAACCGAACTGCCGCCACCTCTAGCTGTGCTTGAAGCAGATGTAGATACAGTAATTGTTACTGTATTTGCTGTAATACCTGCAACAGTATGAGATTTATTTATATCTGATGCTGGTACACCACCAACTGCTGTAGCACCTGAAATGGTTATTGAATCGCTTACAGCAATATTATGCCTTGCAAAATCTATTACTAATGATGTTGAACCTGATGTTGTTTTTAAAGGATTAGCAATAATGTTTGTTGTATCAGTTAAATCAACTGTAAGCGTGTCTGTAGTTACTCCTGATATTTGTTGAATTTGAGCCATAACAATAGGAGATATACCACCGACAGAAATTGCGTCAGATATGCCTATTGAAAGAAATCTGCTTAAAGCTGCATAATTATCTGCATTTACTGTAATTTGATTTGAACCTGATGTTGTTTCGATTAGTACAGGCACAACCAATTCTTCATTAATTACTATTTCACTACCGCCAAATTTACCTGATTTTACAGATGTTACTGTATTTGGAACTGCAATAGTAAAACCAAAACCATCAGAATCAATAGCAACTATAGCGTGTGTTCCAGCACCTTCAGAATGATTGATTGCAGAACTTAAAATAAATTCCCCATCATCAAAAGTAGTAGCTTCAAAACCATTTATCTTAACTTGCTCACCAACAGAAAAATTAGATGTGCTTCTATTAGCATAATCAATGTGTATTCTTACCGAACCATCTGATATTAAAGTAAAAACAGGATTGGTTGGTCTGTGTTCTCTAAAAATGCTTTTTTCAGCAGGAGAAGTGTTATTAATAACTGAAGTCACTGAACCCTGTGTTGATACGCTAGAACTACCACCACCTGACGTAGTAGCACCTGTAGTCATCCCCCAATTCAATTCTTTAACTACAACTGAACTAAATCTAAAGCCTGTATCACCAGGGAAAAAACTTTGTTGAGATTCATTGTTTGTAAATCTTGCACTAATTCTTTCAAAATCCACAAATAATGAACTTGCTTGTACTGATATTGTACTAGTACCAGATTCAACATCTTCTTTTATTACAGGATTGTTTATTCTGCCACTGAATATTAATAATGGGTCTGAAACCAAAGCATCGCTACTATCTAAAAATGCTTTATAAATTTCAATTGTCCTATCTAAATAACCGCCTGTTAAAAATAAATTGGTATAAGTAGTGTCTACCCCTGATAAAGATATTGTAATACTTTCAACATTAGCTTCATTAGTTTCAACAATATCAGAAAAACTTAAAAAACTACCTGTTGGTGTGTAGGTATTTGAGTCGTAAGTTACAGGAATATAAGCATCAGAAAGATAATAGCTTACATCGTCAAAAGATAGTTTAAGTAAATGAAAAGGCTTGTTTGCTGATTTAACAATCTCTGTTTGAAATGCACCTGTGCTTCCTCTATCCATCTCATTAAAATATTTCTGCTAGTGACATCGTAAAACCATATAAAGAACTTACATCAGTGCTGAATTGTGTAATATCTTCAGTAAAAGCAACTGTAAAAGGTACTGATGCAAAAGTTATAGTTTCATCATTAGCAACTGCATTTAAAAGATTAGGTGCAAAATTTAAGGTAGCATGACTTGTACCATCTGCATCCATGTCAGCAGTAGCCATATACACTTTTGAATGACCACTAAATTTAAAGAAATCACCTGCTTTTATAATGCCTGATTCTGAAGCTGTAAGACCATCTATGGTCGCTGAACTTGCACCAACTGACACCGCACCATCAACTACAGGATTTTCAGTTGTATCACCTTGTGATGTGCTTATAACAGGTGGCACATAAGTGAAGGTTTCAAACTGTCCTTGTTGCTTCATAGCAAAAGCATAGATAGGCGCAAACTCTGCTCTGGTCATTGGTGGAAATTGAACTTCCAACAACCATCTTTGACCACCTCTTCTTCTAACCTGTCTTTTTAAATTTTGTGTAACAGAAACTAAAGTAGGCTCTATAGATTTTATGTTTACGCTACTTGCTGCTGGTGATGTTGGGAAGCTACCACTCATGTTACAAAACCTCTTTTACCTCTTCGATTAAATTCATTTTCTACTATGGCAGATATGGTAGGTGCATTTTCTGTTATTGCAGCTAAAGTATCTTTAGAATCAAAGGCTTGAATGTTGTAGGTGATATTTACAGGAGTACCGCCCATGCCACCTTTTCTGTGGTCTATTACAGATTCATTAGGATGTAGTATTGCTGGAAAGCCACCTCTGCCATCTACGCCACCTGTTCTTGAGCCAAATCCTGTAAAACCACCGCCCTCTGCTGTAAACATACCTGTTGGATTTATGTCTCCTCTAAAACCACCCATGTTTTTTCCACCACCAGCACCACCAAAAAAACCGCCAATCATACCAAAAATGCTTTCTATAACAAATTTTCTAATTGCAATTCTAAGAATTTCTGCAATAACAAAATTTGCAAAATCTTTAAAATCTAATTTACCTTTCATAAGACCATCAACTAAAGTATCCTCAAATTTTTGCATTGTATTAACAATGCTATTACCAATCATTGTCCCTGTGCTTTGGAAACTTTCTTTAAATTGAAATAATGGCGCTTGTATGTCAGCAACCATTTGTGACATTTTTGCAGAAAAACCTTGTGCTTTATCACCAAAAACTTCAAAAAAATTACCGCCTTCGTCTTCTCCATCACCAAAAGCACGTTTCATGGCTTGTCTCATGCTTTCTAAACCAGATACTGCATTTGCTATATTTTCACTTGGTAAAATAGGTTTGTTAAAAGTTTCTAATAATTTTTCATTTTCTCCTATTAATCTTTTAACTTCATCTGTGAATCCTTTGGCAAATTCTGTGCTTCCTAAAGCACCCATAGAAAATAAATTAAAAGCTATTCCTATGCTATTTAAACTTATACCTAAACCTGCTAAAACTTTATTTACACTTAGAAAATTTCTTTCAAAAGCCATTCTAAAATCATCAGATGCTTCTAGTATATTTATAAGGGCATCAATTATTCCTTCTGCAAAATCTTGACCTAATTTCTTAGCGTTCTTTGCTGCTAAAGTATTTTCTATAGATTCAGCAAATTGGTCTAAAACAGGTAAAAAAGCTGTAGTTATGGAATCTCTAATAACTCTAAAAGTAAAACCTATTCTTGATAATCTATCGTTAAATGCTTCTGTAGCAGATATTGTCTTGCCATCTAAAATTAAACCTAATTCTTTTTGTTTTTCAACATAAAGTTCAAAGGCTTTGCCACCCATCAAAATAGTATTGGTAAGTTCTTGACCAGCACGACCAAATAACAAAGCTAAGTCTGCATTTCTAAGAAATATATCTCCGCTTTGTTTCATGCCTTCCATCATTTGAAACAAAACTTCATTAAAAGATTTTTCTTCACCTGTGGCTGTGTTCAAAGACACACCATAGCGGTCAAAAATATCTGTATAAGTTTTTAAACCTTTACGACCTTCACCAACCATCTTGGCAAATTTTTGGATTGCTTTGTTTGCAGTATCAATCGAAGCACCTGATTGAATAGCAGATAATTGAAAGGCTTGAATTACATCAGTTGTTGCACCTGTCCGAGATGCTATCTTGCCAATAACATCTATATAATCAAAAGATTTTTTAAATAAAACAGTTAATGCACCAGCTACAGCACCAATACCAGCAGTAAGCATACCGAAGGCTTTGAGTGCTTTGCCAACTGCATTTTTAACTCCATTTAAACCTTTTTTGACAGTATTAAATACTTTTTGAGTCTTATTAACAGCAGAAATGACAATGTTTAATTTTCCTAAGTTACCCATTTCTTTCCATTCTTTTATTCATTTCTTCTAAATATGCCAACCAATAAACAAACTCCTCTACAGTCATGCTCTTTTGTAACTGTTGAACTGTCATGCCGAGTCTGTCTGCAAGAGCAAACATAGCAAATAAATCAGAATCGGCTTTTACTTTTCCTGTGCTGTTTCAGATGTAACACTACCTAAAATCTCAGATGCAACATTAGACAAAACTTCTACATCAGCTTTAGTCATAAGTGACTCTTTATCAGCTAATGTAAAAAGTTTATTGCCATCTGCATCAAGACTTTTGGTAATGATTGCATAAACCATAACTTCCAAATCGCCACCATTTGCCATTTTGTAGAGTTTTTTAGACTCTTGTAATGTTAATGGTTTTGTAAAAATTTCTAAAGGTTGTTCTTCTGTTCCCCATTCTTTGACTTCAATTTTTTTAATTTCTTGACTGTCAAAGTGAGCAACGACATTATCAATCGCTTTAGTCATTATGAGTAAGTACCAATAGCCAATGCACCTGTACCTTGAAATGCAATCGACATTTCAACTAATCCATCATGTGCCGCAGTTCTAGTAACATCAGTTACGATAGCTGTGCCTGACAATTTGTATGCACCACTTGCTGTACCTTCAGGTGCTAAATTCATAGTGAATGAAGAACCTATAGTCAAAGAAACTTGACCTGAAGTATCAGTATCATCAAAAAATACATCTACTGAACCCGAAAATTCAGTCAAAGTAGCTTCAAATGTTTTTGCTGAGTCACCCATTGAAGTAGATTCTGTAGTGTCACCTGTTTGCGTGATACTGTAAGACCTAACTTCTGCTATAGCATTACTGCCTGTTTGAACTACACCAGCTTTACCTGTTAATGTTGCCATTATTAATCCTCTTTAGATTTTGTTTTAATTTTAGATTCTCCTTCAAGAATCCACCCATTTTGTTTTAGATTTTCTACTTCTGAATCAAAAACAGTAATTTTGCTTTTGCCATCAGGAGAAACCATTACATTTTTATCCATAATAAAAACCTCTATAAAGCGACATCTGCTGCCACTTCTGTAGTTTGATAACCTATATTATATACCATAGTCATAACAGCAATAGGTTGTTCACCCTCGCCATTATAATTTATTTCTGTTGAATCTAGAAAAGAATCTCTGGCTAAATTATTGTGAGTTACATCTGCACCCATAGCCGCTTCAACTTCTTTAGCAATAGTATCAATCGTATCATCATAATTGCTATTTGCTTTCACATACGCTTCAACTACTAGAGATAGATTCCTTTGTATTGTTCTACTTGAACCCATTTCTAGTAATTCTGAATCTTCAGATTTTGTATAAATAATTATTGCTGGTAACTTAGACTCTTCTAAATTATAAACTCTGCTTTGATAAACATTAGAACCTGTAGTAGTTAGACCTGTTAAGGTTGTACCAACTCTTTCTCTTATTTGTTGTCTTATGTGATTAGCCATTATTGTTCTTGTAATATTAAAGCTGTAATGCCTGTGTTATCAGGTTGCACATTTACAACAGAATAAGTTTTTGCACCCTTTAGAGTGTTACCATCTAAATCAGTTTGCGCTGAAAAAGCCAAAGTATCGCCATGACCTGCTGATGATACGTCTTTGGTTTTGCAATATGCGACAGGTGTACTACTCTCAACCCCAACAGTTAAACCATCTACTGATAAATATTCATCTTCAAGGATAACCTTGATAGTTGTTGCAGAACCACCGCTAACAGTATAAGTAGCAGATACACCATGCCCATAAGAATCATCAAAGTAGCCGTCAAAATCAGCATCAAATTCTAAAGCCATTTACTTTTCCTTTCTCCTTTTGACTTTAACTTCTGATTTTTCTAAACCAACACTTCTATCTTTTTTTTCTGATACTTTGCCATCGGATGCTTCCGCTTTGCCATAACTCATTAAAGTATTAGCAGTATCGTTATCTAATTCGACAACTTCACCAGCAGAAACTTTTTTACCATCAGCAACTGTATCTCTAAGAATTAAAACTTTCATTTTGCCTTCCTTGTTTTTAGAAAGGGCAGTAGAGAAAACCCCTACTGCCTTTTCAGTTGTTAATACCATCTATTAACTTGCGTTACAGAAAGAAACTGCGTGTCTTACAGCTACGTCTACTGATTGTAGAGCAACGATTCTAACTGTACCTGAAGTAGAGTTAGAGTAAGGGTCAACAGTAATGTCTAAACCACCAAAGAACCCAATTAATAGGTCATTGAAGTTTCCGAACACATAGTTATTCGCAGTAATTTGATTTGATACTACTACTGGATAACCATTAACCATGCCATTCTCAGCCACGAATAAACCACTACCTGAATCTTTAGCCGTAGTTTTTAGCGTACCGAAGTTAGCTGGATTAATGATGTAAGCTAAATCGCCCACTAAAGCATTATCGACAGCAACACTTGTTTCAATTGAAACCATTTCTGCGAAAGTTGGTGCAGCCGCACTACTTAAAGAAACAGTATTGATACCTGAAGTGTTAGTGATACCTCTTGGATTTCCACTAGAACCACTACCTTCTAAAGCACCATCATCAATTGCAATTGCCATTGATTTAGCTAAGTCATCACGAATTAAGTTTTCAACATCTAAAGAGGATTGAAGCATTAATTGACGAGTAACGTCTGTGTGTACACCTACAGTTTTTGGAGACATAGTTACAGAACCAATTACCATTTCAGACTCACCAGATGCACCACCTTCTGCACTAATAAAAGCAGCAGATGCAGCAGATGTTTTCTTAGGAATCTTAACATCGCCAGATAGTCCATTTAGGTTTGTAGCCAATGGCATTACAGCAGATGCGTTTCTGAGCGTGTCAATGAAACTTTCAGGTCTGAAATCTTGTCCAACAAGACCAGCATCATCAGATGCATTCAAATCCCTTTTGTTCCAATTAGCCATAACTTCAGGTGGTAACATAATACCTTGTGCAGTTCTGCCATAGTGTTTAGATGCTTCTTCTGAACATTCAAATTCAAATTCAGCTTCTCTTTGTGCCTTTCTGTCAGTTGGATTAGCTAAAGCATTGATTGCTTTCATAATCGAAAACTGACGTACTTCCTTTTTATTCATGCCAATCTCAGGAGTTTCTAAAGGCTTATCAGTCGCTATTTGGTCTAATAAGATTCCTCTAAATTCTTCTACTGAGTTACCATCTTGAATAGCCTTGTCAGCTAAGTCTCTTCTGTTGTGTCTAACAGCTAAGTCCATAATTTCTTTAGAATTTCTAACGAATTCGGCTTTAGCTTCAGCAACAGATTCTTGCCTAACTTCATCAAGGTTTATTTCATTTTTAACTTCTTCAGTCATTGTTTTTACCTTTATGGTTGTTTGTTTATCTTCAGAACGTCCTACACCGACAGCTTGAGATTGGTCAGCAGGTACAGAAACAACAGACACTTCTAAAGGTGTAGTTGATACTCTGAACATCGGCTTATCATCTTGGTTGCCACGCATACGTTCCATGCCATTTATCTTATAGCCAACACTGATATTTTGACGAATACCATCTTTGACGTCTTGATATACTTCCTCTGCTAAGTCGCTTCGACCAAAGCGAACTATTGCTTTCGCACTTTTTTCAGCAGAATCAATTTCGTATCTTTCGACCACACCAATCTGTTTAGTCATGTCATGGTCTAAGAGTAAAGGACTTCTGCCACTAGCAATAAAACTAGTGTCAATGTCCTCTTCAGAATGTGAGATTATCTCCATGCCAAAATCCCTTTCAACAGGTTCTTCGGAACTAACTCCGATTCTCACTCTTCTTTTTTCTTCATCGATATAAGATGCTCTTGAAAGGTCTAGGGTTCGATAGACAATATCGGACTTGTCTAGTCTTTCTTCTTCATCTTTATCTTCTTCATCATGGTATGGTCGAGATTCCATCATTTCTTTGTCATCATCTTCCATACTTTCCATCATATCCTCATGTTTAGCAAACGATATAACATAAGTATCGTCTGTTTCCTCTACATTGAGAATATGTCTATCTTCTTTATATTCCATAGATTTATCCTCTTTGTTTTTGGTTGATAAAGGATGCCCTTCAGGTAATAAGTCTGTGTCATGTTTTCCTGAACGAAAACGACCATTACGCAAAGCATACAAAAAGGAATTAATCCTTGCCGCCGCCCATTGCTCTGGACTACTTACTGAAGGTCTTACAGAAGCTGGATTAGTCTTATAAGCGCCAATCCCTCTTTCATAAACTTTTGATAATACTCCGACAGTAGTTCTTTTAGATTTAACATCGCCTACTTCTTCATTATGTTCTTCTACTTTGTTTTGTATCATTTTAAGAGCCTTACCTGATACTGCTCTGGTTTCTTCTTCTTTTTTCATTTGTTCTACTAATCTTCTTGACCAAGCAAAACCAGCATCACCACCCCATAACGCCCAAGCTATTCTGCCATTTGAAGGATAGCCTTCTTCTCCTGAATTAAAACCTTCAGCTTCTTTATCAACTTCATGTCTGCTAAAAAAACTGAACATTCTTTTGATAGTATCATCAGATAAATTTTCACCTGCCACTATCTGTCTTGCTCTTACCGCACCTACTCTAGTTCCGCCACGACCAAATTCTTCACGCCAATCCAAGCCTTTTTGTGCTTCGACTTTCATACCTTCATTTGGTTTAGCCATCTTCGCCACCCTCGCCACCCTGAATGTCAGCCTCAACAGGCATCTTCATTCCAAAAGGTTGAAATGCTGTTTTCACACCATACTGTTCCGCTAACTTCTGTTCTCTTTCGTGTTGCTCAAACAACTCCTCAACATCTCTTCCATAATTTGCTTGAACATCTTGAAATGTTACTAGACCTGACTGCATACCACTTATAGAAGCCATCATTTCTTTTTGTGGGTCTACCCACGAAAAACTTCTTGGTATAAAGTTTGCTGAATTAGCAAACTTATCGTATCTGCTCATTGGCAAAGGTTGGTTGGTACTTGGAGATGTTGAGATAGCACCACTTGATATTGACATCTCTAACCACCTTTCAAAAACAGGTCTAACGAAATGGTCAATGGTAAATCTTTGATACAGCCTATACATCTCTCTATCTTCTAATGCACCTGCTCTTAAAGAACTGTAATTTACAGAACTAAGGTCATTGGTTAAAGCGTGATAAGAAATATTTAAACCTGATGCAATACTTCTTAAAACTTGTGTGCTGAATGATTCAAAAGCAGATGTAGGATGGTCAGGGTCAAAAGATTTGAAATCCATTCCTGCTGGTAGCTGTTCAAATGTTCCAGCTTCAGCGTTCATTATAGGTACATATTCTGCATCTTCACCATCGCCTACATAACTATCGCCATCAGGACTTGTAAAAAATCCCATCTTACTTGCTGCTACTCTTGCAGAAACTATTTCTGCTTCAAGATAGCCACCAAGCATTTTTATATTTGCCATAGCAGATGCAGTAAATGGCACACCTCTATTTTGTTCAGGTCTGTTTGGTATGTAAGCGTGAATCATTTCATCAGCATTCAATCTGATGTGGCTTTGTCTTGCATAGTATTGGTTATCAAATGGATGATTTTTGAAGAGATAATAAGCAATAGGTTTATTACTTGCATTTAGTTCAACGCCCATTTTTATTTTATTACCACCCTTTTCAGGATTGTCGTTTTTAGTTTCATCTAAATGGTCAGCTTCTAAAAACTCTATCTGATAACCAAACTCTGAATCTCTTGACTTAACATGACGAACTAATACTTCGCCATCTCTTGCTAAAGATTCTATAAATAATTTTTGACAGTCTATAAAAGTTAATCTGCCATTAGTTGTGCAATTACCTAAACGACACCATTGATGCCATTTCTCCTCAATGATTCTATTTGCTACTAAATCCAAACTACCATCATCGTTTCTTGCTTTCATTGATAAACGAATACCATTGTTGCCAACAACATTAGATTGCATCAGATTCAAATATCTTTGCACATAGCTATCATTTCTTGCTAAGTCTCTTGACCTATCTCTTAACAATCTTAAATTAGTTTTTATCTCTTCATCAGCAGATGTTGATGTTTGTAGAAAATCAGAAAATAATCTGCTGGTACTTGCACCATTGTATTTTCTTAAATTAAGAGTTTTTCTTCTTTTCGGTTTTCTTGTAAATCTGTCGTACCAAGCCATTAGAATTTAACCTCTATAGTGTTACCTGACCTTTGTTTATTTTTAATTCTAGCCTTTTTAATTTCTTCTAAATATTCTACTTTGTATCTATCTCTAAAAGTTAATAATTCATCTACTGACATTCTTGATAAAGAACGACCAGCTATTGAAAAAGAAGATTGGTCTATTGATGCTCTATTCTCAAGAACAGCTTGAATATTATCCAAAACTTTTTTTGCGTGGCTTCTTAAATCAGCATTGGTATTAGCTAGATTTTTTACTACTGTTGTTCTGCCTGTATCTACTCTTATTCTTTGTGAATCAGATGTTCTAGTAATGAAAGCGTTCCAAACAAAATCACCATCTGCATAACTAGCTGTAGTTGAAGATGCTACTTCAACAAAATAAGTATCATCAGCTTCAGTAGCGGTAATAGCAAACTTATGTGAGCCACCACCACCTGAATCTTCGTGGAATTCATAAGTTAAAGCATAAGCAGATGTAGGATATTCGTCAGCTAAATCATCTCTTCGCCATAATAATCTATCGCCTACAACAATAGTATCTGGTTCTTGTGTTGGATAATTGGTTCTGTCAAATGCGTTGGACATACTTTAAATACAAAAATTTCTTCTAAAAAAATAGAATTAAAAAGCATTTTATCATTAAAAGGTAAATAAAATTAATTTAATTTATTTG
>VMHT01058896.1_pt1 | contig 17870 bp, 8 predicted proteins | sample 4693611 | NCBI WGS metagenome assembly VMHT01 (sample SAMN12280063, study PRJNA550983) | marine metagenome | isolation source: seawater sampled from same location over 5 years 0.02-0.2 micron viral filtrate | place: USA: collected off the coast of southern California halfway between the port... ...
CCTCAAGCTCGACCTATTCTTATGGTTGGGCCGGAGCCTATCTTTCAACAAGATAGACATCCACTCAAACAACACTGACGACTATATTGCCAGTATAAGATTCACCAACACTGAACTATAAATATGAATGAAATAATAGCAAATATCGGCGAGTCCCTTCAAGGAATGAAGGGTCCGGACGTCCTATTCCTCATAACATGTATCCTTTCGATACCTGTCGCGCTCTCCATCATCTTTCTTAACATGATGAAGGCGGAGGCCCGACACCTACGCAAAATGAAAGAGCGAGCAGACCTTAAACGAAGAAAGCAAAAAACTTAGTGTTTGATACGATTTATCTTGCTCATTACTATGCTATATGCTAGACTATTCATATGGTTGGGGGACGACTCCTAACCATCAACTAAAAACAAATACCAATATGGAAACAAAACTGCAAATCGGTTTGTTGGCCGCTGTGTCATTCAAGACATTCGCCCCAACAACCAAGAACAAAACAGCCGTTCGGCTGTATGCTAACGCGACCAACACGGACGCAAAAATGACCAAGGCTAGCACTGACTTGATTGACAAGTCATGGCTGTCTGAGATCAAATCAGCCCAGAACGAGGCCCGTTCCATCGCGAACGAGATGACCTTGCCTTGGCAAGATCGTGGCCTCCGTCTTCTGCCAGCGAAGAACGTCACCAAGTTCCAAGACGCGATGGCTGTTGCCAGACGTAAGTGGGAGACTGCCGTCGATGAGTTCGTCGTCAAATACGACGAGATCATTGAGGACTCAAAGCGTAAGCTCAACGGCACGTTCAACCCGAACCGCTACCCGTCCAGCGAGTCTATCCGAGCGCACTTCCAGATGCTCTGCGACTTCATGCCTTTGCCGGACAATGATCGGCTCAAGCAGGACTTGCAGGAGGAGATGGAAGACCTCTTCGCAGATCGATTGCGTGACGCTGGCCGTGCCCTTCGTGACCGCCTTGTCGATAAGCTCCACCATCTGGCCGACAAATGCGCCAGCGTAGGCGGCGAGTCGGCTGGTAAGTTCTATACGTCTAACGTGACCAACGTGCTGGATCTCTGCGAAGTCATTCCCGACATGCTTGTCGGAGATGACCCGCAGTTGCTCGAAGCTGTCAACGAGGCCAAGCGTATGCTTGCCCACCAAGACGCCGATTCAATCAAGACAAGCGCGATCATCGCTCAAGATGTCCGTGTCAAAGCAGACGCCATCGCGTCTTCTCTAATCTAAACTAAATACTAACGGGGCCGCGCATCCGTCGATCACGCGAAATCAAAACAAAACTAAATACAAATATTATGCATACTACTATTGCCACTAATGATATTACCTCCGTCCTCGAACGTTCAGCCAAAGCGGGTAACAAGAAGCCGCCGCTGTTCCTTGGATGGTATGGTCTAGCTAAGTCTCTAATGGTCAAGCGTTTCTGCGAGCAGAACGACTACCACTTCATTGACTTCCGAGCCGCCTACAAAACGTTTAACGACGTCCGTGGATTCCCTATCCCGAATCGCGAATCCGGTATCATGGAATGGTTTCCCGATGAGGATTGGGACTTCCACTCAACCAAGCGTAACGTCCTCCTCTTCGACGAGATCGGACAAGCCGCTACATCAACCTTCAAAGCATTGATGCAGGCCGTGTTGGATCGTCGCGTCGGTAAGATGGAGTTCCCGCCGGACACAATCGTGTGCGCCGCTAGCAACAAGCTGGACCAGAAGACGGGTTGCCAGCGTATGCTCGCAGCATTGGCGGATCGTTTCGCGATCTATGAGGTAGCTCCATCTATCGCCAGCTTCCAACGCCATCTTGAAGAGGAAGGTCAGTCTCCGTATGTCCTCGCGTTTCTTAATGCGAACAGCGATGCGCCTTACAACTTCAAGATCGAAGACTGGAATGGTGAGGAGAACCTGCCGACCTTCCGGTCATTCAGTCGCCTCGACGAACTAGTTGCTAGTTATGACGATGCTGGAGAGGCTACCGCCGACCCACTCTTCTTAGCGCATACCCAGTCATGCGTTGGGCCTAAGTATGGCACGATGTTTACCGAGTTCATCAAGCTAGCCTCACGGGTTGGTGATGTGGAGAGCATGGTCAAGAACCCTCGCGACTGCAAAATCCCATCAGAGCCTGACCTCAAGTGGTTGATTGCTTGTCGCCTCATCAGTATTGCTGACAAGGAAAACCTTAACAATGTCGATGAGTTGGCGCAACGTCTCACCAATCCTAATGATTATGATTGGAAAGCTGGCAAGGAACCACCCGTCATGCAGATGTTTGTCGGCAACGGAATTCGTAGAAGGAGGGTTGACTTGAACCGTAACGAGACTAGGCTTCGTTGGGTCGCCCTCTATGGAAAGTATCTCGTTGACTAAAATGTCTGGTCCCCCAGCCTGCCTACCTTCAAACCGTGTGGCAGGTTGGGACGTCGGGATCGCTCGTCTCGTCAGGTGGTTGTCTGTCCATGCGCCAGAACACTTCCGGCATTCAGACAATGGTTACTACCTGATATCAGACGAAGCATTATCCATACCTGATGACACCATCAAAACACTAATACAAATATTGAATTATGACACCAAAACAAAAACTAGACTCCGCCCACCGGCAAATAGTCGCACACCACGACTTCTTTGGTCCCGCCGCTATGGCGATGCCTTGGAAGGTCCGTCGAGATATCCCAACAGCTTGCACTGATTTTACGGATATCTACTACAACCCCGAGTTCATCGATGGGTTGACTAAGGCTCAAACTGTTGGCCTCGTATTACACGAGTTACTTCACCCATTGCTAGGTCATCTCGAACGTATGTCTTCTCAGTTCCGAGAGGATCATCGTCGAGCTAATCAGGCGGCTGACTACGAGATCAACAATTTCATCACATCCTACAACAAGGATGTTGCGATTCCTGTAGTCCTTCCTCCTGACGGATGCGTCAACGTCGAGAAGTGGGGTGACCTCTCTGCTGAAGTTATCTACAAGAAACTTGATGAGCCGGATGTCGGCGGAGGCAGGGGTAGAAGCCCGAGCAGAGGTGGTGGTAATGGTGGTGACGTTGAAGACACCGGCAACAGTGACGGTGGCGACGATGGCACTAGCAACGATGGGAACAGTGGCAGTAGTGGCGGTGACGACACGACTGGTTGCGGTGAGTTCGAGATCCCTGTTAACGGTGGCAAGAATACCCAAGACCTAGCCAAGAAGTGGCGCGAGATCCTCGGCTCTTGTATTCAGACAGCTAAGTTACGTGGTAAAGGTGGGGGCGACTTCATCCAAAAGCTGGAGGGTATGTTCGACTCCCCCATCAGCCTCGAAGAGTTACTCAGTAAGTATGTTACTGAGTTCTGTATCGGTGACGATAGCACGAAGCCTGACCGTAGGTTCCTCGCTCTCCACGACATCTGCATTGCTGGTAATGAGGATGAGAAGCATGGCACTCTTGTGTTTGTTCGCGATACCTCCGGATCAATCGATGATGATACCATGAAGAGTATCACTAGCATCATCCAAGATACTGTCGATACCCTAGACTTCGAGAAGGTCGCCGTCATCGATGTTGACGCTGAAGTGCAGGACGTTCGCTATTACGAACCATACGAGCCGATCTCTCTTGAGATCAAGGGTCGTGGTGGCACGGACTTTGTTCCTGCTTTCAAGTATGTCGAAGACAATATCGAAGAAGCGCGAGTCGTTATCTACTTGACTGACGGCTACGGCTCCTTCCCTGACCATGAACCTTTAACCCCAACCTTGTGGATCACTTATGGCCTTAGTGAACACCACTTCCCTTTCGGCGATGTAGTTGACCTCTCCGAAATCCTCAAGGCCCAACAATAAACACTAACTACAAATACAAATGACTAATTACAAATTAATTGACTCATTCGCAGCGGACCCAACCCGAAATATGCGATCCAGTTACTTCCGATCTATGAACGGTATACTGTTCATCAAAAGCAGTGATCGTTGTGGCCATGTGGAAGCGTGGTGCCCCGTCTTCATCGTATCGGAGGTGACACTATTCATTCCTCCCCCTTGGATGCTACTCCCTGACAGGGGAGCGAACACCTGTTGGAATTATCTGTGGCGGGCCTCCGAGAGTTTCCGTAGGAGATCTACGACGATCATAGCCGATGGGGGTGGTATAGCTGTTCCCAAAGAACTATACCAACCACCTAAGCTACGTAATGTACCTAGCCGTCAGTGTTTTATACGAGATATAATGAATCATCTTATGAGGCCAGCCCCTGAAAATGGTCCCCTTTCTACTATTGGCGACGCAGAGCGGTTGGCTTCGGATATCTACTTTGCCGAGTCTCATAAGATAGCGTGGGAGTTCGCGATCACTCAAGCCGCTTCTAACTACGTGAAGTCTAAGAAGATTCTTGAGATAGAAGTGAATAAGGCGGTGACCTGCGTCCATGTAACAGACATAAATAAAGACTTAAAGGTGCTACATAAGTTGGTTATGGATGATGACTTATCAGAAGCGGAAAAGACTTACGATCACCTCAAAGAGTGTGTACACAATCTGCGAGGTATGTTGTCAACCGCCTCTAAACTCCTAGACAATACTAAACGGTCATCGAGTCGTATTGGTTACTGCTATATCGCTAGTTGGCAAGACGAAGTTGTCCCCAAAGACTGCTTTACGGGAAGTAACGAGGGGGATGATATCTTCTCTATCAATAACCCTAACATCATCGAGGGTTGGGTCGATTTCTCTAAGTTCCTAACGAACCTTGGAATTGATATACCGAGACCTTTTGGCGAAGACCTAAGTCTGGAGTCTGTGTATAGGTTAGCTGCTTTTCATGACGTAAGTGCTGAATCGTATTTCAACTTCAAGAAGCATATGGATGATACGCTGCTTGAAAATAAAATATTCGCACCGTATTTTGGAAGCACACGCGACTTCTCAAAAGAGAAATCTAAAACCTGTAACCTATATCTTGGATAATTGTTATGTTGACCATTAACCATATTAGCGACAGACAGGTCCGTAACAGGCTACGTAAATGGCGTAGCCTCGCTACGGAGGAGCAAGAAGAAGCTGGCCGTGTTTGGTATGACGAAGCAGATGAAGTTGCTACCTCAATAGCAGCCGTCACTGGTATTGATACGTTCACTGCCGCTGCCGTCATCGCCGCTCTCTCACCACGTAACAAGTGGGAGCGTAACGTTCATGATGCATGGGAACTATGTAAGGCGTGGGCGATAGGGGGAGAGCAGGATTCTGTTTCGGTCTGCACCTTCCACTCTAACCGTGATAAGGCGTGGCGTATTCTGGATGGTGAGAAGGATGTCCTAGCGACCTCACCGAAAGTGTCCGCCTTCGCTGATACCATCGTCAATGGTATCTTGTCACAGTCAATCGTAGTTGATGTCTGGCACACCAGAGCCTGTATCGTGAAACCAAATGAGGGTATCATTGATTGCCAAGGTTCCCCAACGAATGCTCAGTATAGGAGACTGGAAGAAATTACACTTGAAGAAGCGAAGCGTTTAGGCGAGTTTCCTTGTGAATACCAAGCAACCATTTGGTGCGTTATCCGCGACAAGTGGGGAAAACAAAGACGACATGGACAATAAACACCTTAAAGTAATCTTAGAGAACGGGAAGTTAGTCAAGATAAGTTGCCGTAGGCTACCTGATGGTGCTTGGTCGGTCGTTGGTTGGGGTCCAACCTTGTCCGTAAGAAGCACGGACATCGAAAACGATCAGCTCTTATACGAATTCGCTTATGCTGTCCTGTTTATAAATGACGAGGGCGATGCCTGTGATGCTGACGCGATTGTTAAAATCGTCCGAGATAACCTATACTAATATCTAAACAAGCCCAGCCGTGTTCATTTACGGCTGGGCTTTTCTTTTATTCATAAGATTCCACGACAGGCCACCCACTTCTTATCTGGTTCCTAGCCTTGATGAGACGCTCGGCTGAAGTATCATCGCCTCTGGATCGTAGATCTTCTTCCAGTGACTTCGGTATATCTGGCCTACGGAAGCGTCCGATCCTTACGTCATAGAGGTATTCTTTAGGGATCTTGTAATATCTGAGAGTGCTTTCTATCTGTCTCTTCGAAACGCCTAGACTCTGAGCCGATTTGATGTAGCTGGAAAGTTCCTGAGCAGCTTCCTTCTGACCGTCGACGAACTCACTCACAACATCCTCAACTGCACCTTCAGTGAGAGAAGCCCTAGACTTTAGCCTGTTAAGTTTACGCCGCGCTTCGTTCCTCCTATCCTTGTTACTACTGACGGCTCTCTGGAACACACGATCCCAATCGATTGAATACTCACGAGCAGGCATGAATTCTCTTTGAATGAGTGCGAGTGCTGTCTTCTTCTCATCGAGCGGGACATCCCCCATAGTTGTGGCAGCGACGTTGCGGATAGCTGCGAAAGCTCGTGGGTCATACGCTTGTTTGTATACGTAGGTGACAGCATCCATGAACGAACCAAAAGAACCGTCCTCTTGATAGATCTTCTCTCCGGTCCTTGGATCAAGGTTTTTCTTAGCGTCCACTAGTGCTGATGAAATAATCTGAGATCCTCCATATTCAGTATATAACAGACCAAGAGATTTCATCAGTCCGGTAACAGGCTTACCGTCCATGACCTCGCCGACGGCCTGATATGGGATGTTGGTTACACCGGAGATCGGGTTGACGTAGGTCAGATCGTAGAAGGTATCCTTACTCAGGTAGAACAGTGTGGCGTCTTGCTGCCATTCAGGTAGAGTATCGCGGAGCATATCTTCCTCTTCGTCACTAAGTTCTGCAAGGAGTATACGAGTCAGGTAAGGGACGACCATACTGATCCCACCAATAGTGAAGGTGGCTCCAGCCAGTCTCTTAACGCCACGACCCCTGATTACTTTGTTGTTGCTCCTTAGTTCCTCCGCGATCTGCTTCGGAAGTCCTTCAATCAGGATACGGAGGATGTCCATGCGGAAGCGGATGAACGGTGGTAGCAGGAATGAATACTTACCCGTCGCATATTTCACGGCCTCGTAAGCATCGACGTATGATTGGGAAGTCCGGCGAACGGATTGTGCTGCTTTTACTTTCAGGTCATAGTCGGATAGATTGTAACCTTCGCCATCACGGACACCGTTCCTCTGGTCCTCTTCGCGAGCCTTCTTCATGACGTCGAACTCGTTCTGGAAGTAGACCATCTTGTAAGCTGAATCAACGGCCTGAGATAGGGAGACTGCCCGTTTCATGATGGGTTGGACCGTCTTGTCGTAAGCACTCTTACCAGACTTTAGTAGCTTGTCCACCTTTGCGGTGAGTTGCTCTGCTTCTTGCTGTATATCTTTAAGGGTCGTCTTACCTTGGAGAAGTTCTTTGATGGTGTTTGAGGTCAGATCTCCATGTGCAACATTTAACATCACGAGTTCTGCCGTGTGTTCATCAAGTCCTTCTAAGTTGTTCTTATATAGATTGCCTATGTTTTTGATTCCGAAGGCAACTTTAATAGGGTTGAGGCCAACGAGCGGTGCGAAGAACGCAATGTTACCTAATATGTTACGGAGGTAGAAACCGACAGAGAATAATGTCTTAGAAGCGAGTGAGGCTCCGACCGCATACTTCGCAAATCTGAGGCTCGTCTCTACAGCCTCAGAGTGGGAGGCCAGTGAGTTCTCTATATTACGTTGGAATTGTTTCTGGATGTCGTCGAACATCTCTTTCGGAACGTAGTAGTTCTTCGTGTCGGAGATACTTTGTTCTGTCTCGTCCTTGAGTGTTTCTTCTTCAATGTCTACCGTGTCGGCCCGTGCGCCTGTTCTCAAGTTTACAAGTCCTAGATCAATTCCTTGTGCCTGATTCCGCCTCACTTCTTTGAGGGTGTAAGCAAACCTACTACCTTCTCGCCGCCCCAATTGAATCATGTTTCTGAGGAAAGACTCTTTGGTAGCGGCTTGACTCACCATTGTGATCGAACGTAAGACGTTCTCGACTACGTCTGAATTATCATACTGACCTAAGAGTTTACGGAATGCTTCTGGAACCTGCTTACGGGACCGGACTCTATCCACCAATGATTTAGTAACACTGGTCGCGAGTGGTGCGGCCTTACTCTTGAAGCGTGAGTTGGGGTCGAGTGAATAGAGATACTCAAGGATGGCTCCGCGAATCGGATCTCGGCCTCGCGTTTTCAGGTTAGCTACATTTACTTTCGAGTCCTCGATGAGTTGCTCTTTACTAGTTTCTTGACCTGAAGGTTCACCTTCTGCTTTCTCTTTATTTATATTAGTCCGAGCGAAGGTGTTGTGATACTCCTCCTCGAACATCCCGTAGACCTGCTGGTAATGCTTAACCATCTGCTCGTCTCCAGCAACAGACTCCCCATTAACGATCTTGATGACCTTATCCATGTAACCTTCCTCAAGGAAAGCCCTGTATGATCTCACAATATAGATACCGAGATTAGCATCAATGACAGCCCTTAAATCGCCTTGAGCATCGAACGTGCTTGCAAACTTCTTAGAAAGCGCATCAAGTAAGAGTCGTAGTTCCGATAGCTTTCCGAATAGCTCCGGATCTGTTTGAGACAACTTGGTTTTGGCTACTTCTTTCTTGGACGCTGCGATGTTACGACGCTTAGTTTCCTCAGCGATGACGGCCTTGTCCACCTCTTCCTCCACGATTGTGTCACGTTCACTATCGGAAAGAGGGCGACCTTTTTCAAATTTCTCTCTGTTCCAGCGTTCGACTGCTATCTTGCGTCGCTGATCTCTAAACTCATAAGGGACTTCAATGTCATCCGCTCTACCTAAAAAGTCACCGAGTAACTCGTTGGTCGCTTCAGGGTTATTCTGAACCATCTCCATGACCTCATTCATAAGTCTCTCAGTGCGCCCATCGATGGACTTCTGGAGAGCATCTGCTTGCCTACGGAGTTCGAGGATTCGTGGGTCGAGTTCTCCGTTGAGAAACTTCATGAGCTTCTGGTTGCTCTTATACTCACCGTCCTTGAATACTCCGACAGGAAGATCGAAGCCGCGTAGGAATGGGAACCGTTCGTAGATCTCTTCGTCAGTTGTTTCAGCGGTAATCTCCTTGAGTTTGTTGATCTCGAACGTAGCGTCGAATCTCTGGTTCAGGTTTTCTAAAGTGAGGTCGGGAGTCGAGATATCGAATTTCATCTTGCCTCGAATATGGAATACACCACTTCTGAGAAGCTGGATCTCGTGCGACATCTGGTTGACCATGCGGGCCATTTCCGGATTGTCTTTCTTCAAGTTGTATTTAGCATACATCTTCTTGAAGAACCCTTTCAGGTAACGGAACATTACCTGATAAAACTTAGGACTGGTGATATAGAAAGCCTTGTCCTGTTCAGTGGTGTAACCTCTGTTGATCTTCTGGACCTCCATGCGGAGTTTCTCTCCAACCAACTGACGTAAGGTTTCTACGTCTCCATCACGGACTCCTTGCTTGAGAGTCTGACGTAGAGTCGCGCTTCCGGTGTAATCCTCGATGATCTTATCGAACTCGCTGAGAGTGAGTTCAGCCGCAGTGGCATCGAGTTCCTCAAAAGTAATCTTACGGAGTTCGGCTGCGTGGGTTATCTCCTCGTTCAAGACGGACTCAAGAATCATCTTGGCGTGAGTATCGTTGGTCACTTCGTTAACCAAACCGAACATAGCTGTCTGCGCTGCCTTGCGATTGACAAAGATTGTAGCTACTTCCTGATCACCGATCATAGAGATCTGCGTCACGAAAGCGGCGTTCTCCCTACCTTCAAACGGGGTGTCTTGACCTTCTTCGATCTGAACAACAGGAACATCTTTTGGGACTGTCTCTGCGACTACGTCATCAATAAGCTCATCCATCGCGGCCTGCTGTTCAGGTGTGAGTGACTTATCATATTCTATTCCTTCAATAGAAGCGAAGCGTCTGTTCTTAGTAGTCTCTACTCTTGCACGAACCCCTTCAGAATATTTCAGGAGTGTGGCTTCAGCATCGCTACGAACAGCGCGTCTCGATACAGTGTCGATATCCACTGTAGCAGGTGCTACATCCATGTTCATGAAGTCGGCCAAGTCATCAAACGCTTTCGCCAAGCGGGTGTTGGTTTGGATACCGAACAGAGACTTAATCGCGTTAAGGATTCTACGGAACAATCCTGACTCCGGAAGACGACGGACCTCGTTTTGGAACGTAGCAGACGTAAAGGTGGTAGCGATGAACTCGTCAATGTTCGAGATACCCCGTTCGATTGCGATCTTGCTCTTACCTGATTTACGGTAGTTTTCAGCCACCATCTGTCGTAGTCCGTCTAGTCTCTGTATCGCTGCTTGTTGACTCGTGTTCAGGTCGTCACTACGGATAAGATCAAAGGTCGCGGCATGGAGATACTCGTGTAGTAGGACGGACTCGATGCCTGAACCATAGAAGGCGGAGACGTTAATAGACACACGGTTCTTCTCGCCTTCAAACTTAACGAAGCTGCCAGCAGCTTGGCTTCGTGGATTGTCTACAATGCGGAAGTTGGTGTTCTGGATAAGTGTCTTGTTCTTGAGGAGCAACTGAGCAACTAGTCGATGGGATTCATCGACGCCTGTTTTCGCGATCTCTTCAAGAGCAGAGACAACAGATTCAGGATCTCCGTCAACTAAGCCGAGACGAGTGATGTTCTCGTTGTTGACCTCACGAGCCATCTTAGCCTGCTTAAAGGTAATGAGGTTCGGTGCTTGTGCTTCCGTTAATAGTGTAAGGACTCCTTCCTGTAATAATCGGAAAGAAGACATTTCTGATTTACTTACTTTGCCAGATTCTGGGTCTAGCCCAAACGATATAAAAGCTTGCCTGATTGCTGGAGGAAGATTGTCGTAGTTCTCGTGGAACTTTGTAGTTGGGACTACTTCCCCGTTATTCTTTTTGACCGCAATACTATTTAATAGATCTCCAAAACTAGATCCTATATCACTCAAAGAGAGACTTACCGATTTATCTACCTCCGCACCAATCGCTAAGATCCCTTTGAACATGGCTTGCTGTTCTTTAGTGAGATCGTTTAAATCAACATCGGAGAATACTTCGCTGTCTACTGTCGATATAGTTCTTTGAAGGACGGTTTGATAACCATTATTATCTACTGGGTCATTTGAAGCCTCAGCTTGAGGTGGGGCTGCGGTTTCTTTAATCTCGATTGTTTTCGGTTTCTTCTTAAGACGTTGGCGGAATCGAGTTCCTACCCTCCCTGAGATTTCTGATAAGTTAGGGAATGCTTTACCTTCCTTCGGTTGGAACTGCGCCGTATCAAGTATAGACTCTACCGACTTGAAGATAATCTGATCTTCCCAACCTTTTTTCAACGACTTCTTTTTTGCAGACCCTTCGACTTTAACTTTAAAATCTTGATCCCCGTAAGGGTTGCGGATTCCCTTTACCTTCTGAGTGCTATATAAGAAGGCAGCTAAATTCTGTTTGCCAGTGTTCCCCTCTCTTTTGAGATTCGAGTCTTGGGTGGTCCCAGTCTCGAACTGGACTTTATCGAGTTTTGTCAACGCTTCATTGACCTTACTGATATTAAACAACCCAGATTTAAGGAGGGTGTCGGCTACTTTAGTTACATCTCCTTCTGCAACGAGATCACCGACTGTAGTCCTCAAGGCGGCTACTGAGATAGTGTGCTTAAGATCGAGCAGGACTTCAGGAAGTATCTCTGTTGAGAAGAGATCTGATTTCTCTTGGTTTGTTAAAGCTGTCTGATCGATCTTACTAAACTTCCTTATCAGGAATAATTTAGAGGGGTTACTGAAATTTGTATCGGCCCAATCACTGACTTTAGAGAGTGCTTCTTTGTGGGTAACCTCACCATTTAAGATATAGTCTGCTTCCCTCTCTGCCACATAAAGACCAGCTTTATTGAAAGTGAGGTTCGTTTCTATAGGATTAATTGCGCCATTAAATTGAATTCTTTTAGAAGCTAGTTCAGCTACCTCTCCCGATTTAGCTTCTTTAGTCTTAGTAGAATTTATATTGCGGGTAGGTCTATTGATATCAACTAGAACACCATCTTCTACGGCAAAGAGGTTCGGGTTGTATTTGATACCTTCCGCAACTTTGATTGACTGGTTCTTACTGAGAAGAACCCCCATACTAATGGGGTCGTTGTTGAAAAGATATCCTTCGACAGTGTGCTTGAAAGCCCCACTCTTCATCTTCTCTATGTCTTCAGGCTTGTAACCATAAGCTGAAGCTACCTCTTCTTTGTTACGTAATATATAAAGATCACTAGACTTGTCGTTCTGTAACTCTAATAAATCGTTATTGAACTTAGTGGAACGCTCTTTTAGAAACTTTTTAATTCGTGTCGGTAACCCGTAGTAACCACTCGCGGATCCAACATTGATAGGGTAACCTAATTGTAGGAGTTCTTCTAGCCTAGCTTCAGCAGCTTGTTCAGACTTAGTCTTGGCTTCGACAGTGGTGGGTTCTATTTCAGGTTTGATACTATCGCCCGTCTCCGAAGACTCCGCCGCATCTTCTATTTGCTGCGTAGTGTCTTCGTCGTTTAAGTCATTCTCTTCTTTGAACTCATTGAGTTCTTGAGAGGTAATGTAACTGGTCTGATCAGAAGGATCTTTAACCTCTATTGTGTTTTGATTAGTAAGGTTCTCCTCAGCTTCAACTTCATTGATAGCCTCTTGGATTTCTTCGTCGGTTGCTTCCTCTAAATTCTCAACGGATTGGTTGGCTGCATCTTCATCGTATCTATCTCTAGCCTCAGCTTCTACAACTCTCGCATCATTTTCGGCTACGTCATCGGCTTCAACATCTGGTGCTTCGGTTTCAGTCGTAGTTTCTGGAGCCTGAGCAAGTCTAGGTTCAGCTTCTACCATCTCTGTCAGGAATGCTTCGGCACTAATAGGGCTGTCAGTATTCTTTAGTTTGTCTGCTGCTTCTTGTGCGATCCTAGATTGGACAATAGCTTCAGGATCAGGAGCGTCTAACCTACCGATAGTTTTCCGATAGCCTGTGGCAACAGCGGGCATCGCGGCTCCTAGAATACCACCATACAATGCACCCATACCAGCGGCGGTCGCGACGTCTTTGAAAGATAGGTCGCTATTGGTGAAGGTAGCTTGGATAATTGTATTGAGATACTCATCCGTCCCTTCTTCGACGGCTTCGGCAGCACCGCTAACAAGGATATTTGTGCTAGCCGAACCAACAAACTTCTCGTGACCGTTCGAGAGAATTTTAGTCAAGGCTTCTTGATGAACTTCATTTGAAAGTTTGTAACCAGCCAGACGGTCAAAGACGCTCTTAACCTGTTTGGTGGTCGCCCCATTCGCAATGTAACTTTCTAGACCACCAAACCTTCCGATTCCAAAAGACCCTACTAGAGTAGAAGTAACTGCGAAAGCTGATCCGGCTGCGCCCAGTGCTTTGTCGCGGATCTCTTCTTTACTCAGTTCTTTTCCTTCAGGACTACTGCTAATTGCATCATAGACGGAGGCATAAGTCATCCCACCGCTCCGTAGACCAGCTACGCTGGAAACCGCAGATGTTTTAACAGCCGTTTTATTTACTATGTTTGCGTATTCTTTAAGGAAGGCGGAGGGGGCTGCGGACTTTCCAGTGGTCTTAAAAGCTTCTTTAGCGATAGCTTTTGCTCCGGCCTTAAAGGTATTTTTAAAACCGACCGCAGCTAAAGTAGGGGCTGCGCCCAGACCTCCAGTCAAAGTAGTTACACCTGCGGTGGCTATGATGTCAGAAATAATAGGTGCAGCAACAGCCGTAAGTTCTGTCCCGAATCCGAAGTCCTGACCAAAAAGTCTGGAGACGGTAGTCCGCGCCTGACGGTCCTTCATGTTCTCAATGAGGAACTTCTCAGAGTTCTCTTCACCAGCAATGGCCCCTACCGACCAAATTAAATCTGTCGCTCCTTCACCTACAGCAAGGGCGAGGTGTTGGGCTTTGTTGAGGAAGGAATATTCTGTGTTCTTTACGAATTCGTTGAGGATGTCGGGATCAGATGCAGTCCCTTTCCGGTCAGCGTAGAAAGAAGCCCACTCGTCCCCCAGATAAGAACGGCTCAGAGAATCACTAAGATCCGGAAAGAGGGCTTGCCGAATCATATCGCGTTGAGCTGTGGCGACCTTTTGATCAGCTTCGCTTAGTCCTTTAATTGCTTCCGTGAATTGATCTGGGTCTTCTAATAACTCACGGTGGTAAACAGATTTACCGTAACCGAAAGTCTTGATGTTGTTCTGAAGGTTATCCTCATCGTAAGAGGCTGTCCCATTCGTCAGAGCCGTGAATCCGATCTGGTATTCCAAAGCAGCGGTGAGATCTTTCTTAGAAAGCTGTTTAGCGTTTTCATCTTCCGATCTAATGATATTCACCAAGGTGCCGATCTCGTCGGGGTTAATCTTACCTTTATCTGCGTAACTTGCAGCATAATACTCAATATCACTTTGTATTGAGTCAGATTCTTGAATAGCTTTGTTAAGGTAAGTATAAGCCTCTTGAAAGTTAAGCTGTCGGAAATTTTCATAGCCGTTCTTATCCTTCTGAACCAGTCCGGCAATAACTGGTATATCATTAGGGGTGACGGTTCCTGCCGCGAGAGACTTCTCATAAGCTTCAGATGCGGATAAACCGATAGCGGCGTCACCAGCCTGAAGCTGGACGGTCCCGTCTGACAACTCCACTCTAGCGAAAGGAACGTCGATATTGTTGAGGGACCATTGAACGGCTTCGTCATAGTTATCATTAACTATCTCTTCCGCTTCAGTGCGAAGGGATTCTGCCTTCTGTTTATATTCCTCTGTTACGTCGGGTTGTTCAGCAATGACCTGTTGGTAAGATTGATAGTCCAGTAAAGTTTTCTGATCTTCGTCATCGCGGATGCTGCCGTAAGCACGGTCGATAAGCTGTAACTTCTGATCGAAGGTGGGTGCTTTAGGTGCTAAGGCTTCTTGTAATTGCTCGACTGAGACCCCCTCACTTTGCGCTCCATCGACCATTGATTGGTCAATCATGCCGTAGATCTCACGCATCTCTTCTTGGTTAAGATCCTCTTTAAGATATTCCGCTTTAACGTAATTAGAAAATCCTGTCCATTTATCGACAGGATTGCTAACATCGTTGATGGCTGCCCAATCTTCGATCTGCTGTAGTTCTGGCATGATATTTTAAGTTGGCTGTCCGAAAGCAGATGAGATATTGGAACTCTCTTGTTCTGCTTTTGGTGTTAGTAGCGAAGTTTGCCCGCTTTGGCTAAACCTAATCCGCTCATCAGCTAAAGCTCTAAGATCTTTAATTAAGTCTCGGCTACTTTTTTCCGGATATTCGGCCATAGTAGCAGCTCGGTTGCCTCTTAGTGGTAAACCCCTCAACCTAATTAAATCGTCAATATACTCGTCGTAGTCTTCTGGTTTCAATGCTGAATACACTTCCTTCGTATCTTCATCATACCCTTCACCTAAGCTAACCGACTCAAGTTTTTTCATGATATCTCCAGCCAATTCAAAACTAAGGTCTTCTCCTTTTTTCTTCTTGCCTTCTTCCTCTTGGCGTTTAGTGAATGTAGTAATCCGGCTTAATTCGTCGGCCACTTGTTGGTCACTAACTTCTCCGGATAAGATACCTTTGTAGACATCTTCATCAAAATACCCAGTACGTAAAGTGCCTTGACGGTAGTCATTAGCGGATAAGTTACGCATACCCTGAATCTTCTGCTGCTGTTTGGCATCAGCCGCCATTCTACTCTGCAATAATTTATCTTGAAAATTAAACAATGAGGAAATGGTCGGGCTTGAGTTAATCAAGCTGATGTTAGACATAGCTAAGTCAGTAAAAGCTTCACGCTTCTCCATAGGGGTAGCCTCGCTGGTGCGGATCTCGCGGAGACGATCTTCAATCATGGGGGTCGTTTTAGCATACTCACGTTCTCTGCGTAATGCGTCCCTCTGCTGGCGGAAAGCCATCTTCTGCTGCTTATAAGCTAATTCATCGCGGCGGATACGGCGTTCGCGATCCTCCATCTTCATCGTCATTTCCATCATCGGCATCATGACTTCCTGACGATACTTCATCGCTTGGTCGAAACTTCTCTCTCCCGTCAGCATTGGAAAATACTGTTGGCGGAGTGGTGCGATGTCCTGATTAAAATTAATGGCCATAATTTTAAGCTACTGTGTCGTTCTGTTTGGTGATACCAAAAGCTCTTGGTCGAGAGAGTTTCTTTCTTCTCTCTTCCCTTTCTTTATTTCTCTTTTCTATCGTGGATAGGAGGGCGTCCTGCTTTCTAGCTTCTTTACCAGTAGTCATCTTCTGCAACATACGCTGACCTCTGAGAGCAGGTGTGTCGATTGAAGGCTCGCGAATGCGGGCTAATTCACCTGCCATCGCCATTTGTTGTGCGGCGGCTCCATAACCTTGACGACGTAAGCGACGGGAGGCACTACGGAATCTACCACTAGCAGGTCCGATACGACGAGGTTTTTGCAGGAGAGACGACCCACTCCCTGTCACGTAATTGGGGTCTTGCATCGCGGCGAGTGTACCGAGTCCGGTTCCGTATTGACGTTGGAACATTACATTCTGGGCGGCTTCCTCTTTAGACTCAGTAGGAGCGGCGGTTGCGAAGTTTGATGGTCTAATTAAGTTTTTAGACATCGCTGATTCGAAAGCTTCGCCAGAAACGCCTTCGTATTTACCGAGCTGTTCCTTAGCCTTCCCATACATCTCTGGGGTTAGTTCTCCTAACCTAGATTTTTTCTTCATTTCATTGAAGAAATCCTGACGCATCGTAGAAGGCTGGTCGAAAACCTCTTTATAATTAGCATTATCTAATGAACCAGCGTCGATACTAGCCTGAGAGTAAGGATCATCTTCACCACTCTCTTCTGTTTCAGAAGACTTATTCAGTTCGACGGGCTTCTTGCTAGCTTTTTTAATTATGTCTTTTTTTGTTTGTCCTTCAGGCATGTCTACCAGAGATGTTTGCAAGCCCAATAACGGGCTGTTGTTTTGTCCTTTGCGGTTTTGCAGTTGTGTCTGGCCCTGAAATTAGCCCGACGCTTAGGGTTCTTGTGTTTTGTGAAATCACTGTAATCTCGGTGGCCGTAGCCGACCTTTTTAATTTTATCGCCTTCTTTACCTAAAACGACAAATTTCTTTTTAGATCCTTTTGGCGCACGTTTCGGCTTATTGAAACCCGCAAAAGTCTCTCCATGATATTGGATACGGCCGGATGGGAGCCTTTTGAAGCGTTTGTTTGCCACGGCGTTAAACTACCAGAATTCAATAAAACTGTCAACGGAGGGAAATTATCGCTGTTGTAGTATTACATCGCATTTAGATAAAAAACTTTTCTCCTAGCTCTCTAGTATTTTAGTTATTTCACTAAAATACTAGTTATATTAGAGAAAAGTTTTTTTCCTAAATACGTTAAAATACTAGTATTCAGCTTAATAGATTCGCGTCAGGGTTGTCGAGAGCGTTACCAAGACTGTTAATGGTAACCTGTTTCCTGAACCCCGAACCCTTTTCGTCCTTCGGTGGGTCAACAGCCACGAGTCCCATACGTTGTCTCGCACAATCAAGAGCAAGGAACGCAGCATCAGCCAAGTCAGGCGACCGACCGAAGCGGCTTTTGAACTCTTGCTTGGATTCAATCTTCACTTTCAGTGATCCGGTTTTCACCATATCGTAGTTTCTAGCACACATTTCTTGAGCAAGGTCAGAGGAGATTCCGTAGATCTGCTGCGTCCTAATCAGCTCCTTACCGACGAACCAGAGTTCAGAGACTCGATTGGTGTAGAGTTCTTCACCTGTCAACTGACTGTTCATACTAACGCGCTTGTCCGAAGGCTTTCCACC
>VMHT01004613.1_pt1 | contig 17868 bp, 21 predicted proteins | sample 4693611 | NCBI WGS metagenome assembly VMHT01 (sample SAMN12280063, study PRJNA550983) | marine metagenome | isolation source: seawater sampled from same location over 5 years 0.02-0.2 micron viral filtrate | place: USA: collected off the coast of southern California halfway between the port... ...
CGAGCCATCGCGCATCTGTAGCGGTGCGTCGGATTTGCCACGCAAAGACTGCCAAGTTGACTTTGTTAATTTACATGCCAGGGATTCCAGGGACATTTTCTTGTCATCGGGGACCAAATGCACAATCAAATTCTTTGACTCTTTCAACAAAACAGATTTACTCGCACCGATCGCTTCTTTGTATTCCTCCAACGACCACTGCTCCGAAGAAAGCGGTGGGGCCAACTTGGGCAAGCGAACATTATTTCGCAAAGCATTCTCGTATTTTGGAACAGATGAGCGAACAGATTTCTCTGCAGTGCGTACCTGAACTGCAGGGATACCACTGACACTAACTGCAGATGGTTTTTCTCCAGTAAAACGAGACCATAACGATGGCAAACGACGTGTCACCGGTATGCCCCTGGAACGTCTGGCAGAAACGAGGATTCGCTTAAAATCATCATACGCAGCCTTATTACTTGGCAAACATGTGTAATTATCCTGATTAAACTGCTCAAAGGTAGGCGTATCAGAGTGGCGGCGACAATAGCGTTCGTACATTACACACGACTCTTTTAACGTGAGTGACATATTTAAATATAAAACTCTTATATATTTATACCTGCTTTTTATATATCCGTTGTACTTGTAGGCTTATCAGGATCGGGTCTAGGACACAGATGTACAGAAACGATGGTTGGCTCCTTGGACTCGACATCTGAAACGCGGGTCAAGAATTCACACTGACACTCTGCTAAGATCGCAAACGTGACCTTATCTATCAATATTTTGCTATCCGGTTCTGACCATACCAACCATTGGTCTTCTGGAATTTCACTTGGGTGCTGATGAAAAAAAGAAACCATTCGATATGCTTTTCCTTCAACCTCAGCACGAACTTTCCAGCACTTGTTCGGTACCGTGCGCTCCAGTTGTTTTTCATCCTTTCCTTCCATTTGTTTATAATGCGAGATTAAGCTTTATAGTCAAAATTGAAGACCGCTAGGATTTTGGATTAATCTTCGTTTCCGTCTACCGATAGCCACATTTGAGAAGTTTAGTTCAGTACCTTCCTGTGGTTGTTCAACATCACTTGCAGGTTTATTTGGTTTTCCAAAAGAGTCGTCAAACTCCTTTTGACGATTGGAACGCCAAGAAATTAAGGCCAGCACTAAGCAAATCATGTGGATGACAAACAAGGCCACTGAAGATATAAACCACCACCTATTGACTCTAAATCTATGAGGCTGGCATACTTCTGAGCAACCCCAATACCAACAGCTGGCAATAGACGCTTGCTTGGAATAAGCATAAGCATTTGGGATGGACACATTGCCAATGGTCGATTGAAGACTAAAGAGATACTTCATATTATGGATCTTGTCTATGGTAGCAATTTGGCCCTGAGATGCAGCTTGTATATCCGCCGGGTCATCGCGCCACCCATACGATGAAGATTTTGTCCAATCCATGTAATTTTCTATCAATGGACCACATACGCCATCTGTTTCACCATAGCCATTGCATGCCGAATCGCCACTATAACGCGCCTTCATATCTGGACCCCAAAAAAAGAATTGGCAATCGCCACCACTCGGTGATGTGAATTGTATATCATCATTGATGGCTTCATATCGAGTTGTTGGACAGCCAGCGAGTGACGCATCCGTGCATGTCGACTCGTCGCCGCCAAAAATACCAAGATGGCTACCCCGGATAATTAAAAACACCAACATCATGATTGTTCCAACTCCAAAGAATAAAGAATAGACCAAAGATATGTTTTTCGTCGGTTTTGTAGCAAACGAAACCAGGCCTAATAATGCGGTAACGGCGGCCAAACAACATTCGACCATTGCTATTGTATAAGGCAAGTCGCTGTCATCGTAGCTGTTATTCTCAGAATAGTAAATTTCATTATAGTTTGTCAGATAGAATGTTACAGCATAAGCAAATGCGATGGAAAGTGGTAAAAGCGATGACAAATAAGACCAACTTGACATGTCACTACAAGAAATGAATTATATTTATATACCGCCTTTCAGAGCTCAGTGTAGTACTCTAAATTTCTTAACAACCGAACGTCATTTGGTTTATATTTTAAAGCCTTCAACACCGCTTCCTTACCAATGCTACGTTCGCCGACAAAATATGCTACAGTTCCAAGTAAATCAGGGATGCTATATTCGTAAATCTCATATCGTATTTGTGTCTTGATATTTGTTGGGATACTGATGTTGTAACCCTTGATCAAGTAATCAAATGCTGTCGTCCAGTTTTGCTCTTCATAGTAATGATATGCAATGTCGTAGTATGGTTCGGCTCTTGGAGGTTTGTAACCCATTGCGTTTTCAAGCAAGCCTTTGATATGCGGCCACGACTTTCCCATATTCTCAGCAATTACCACAAGGCGATAACAGGCCTCAAATTCTTCATCATCATTGATTGCCATTTCACATCGGACTTGATACCACTTAAAAGATTTTGACCAATTTTCTAGATTTTGATATGTTTGGCCCAAATAAAATGCATACCTTGGTGTATTCACTCTTTCCCATTCGCGCAATAACAACTTCTCATCCTCTAGCCAGCGAGCACGCCGGTCCAATCTGTTATTCGCATATACATTGTGACGGATGCGAACATTTGGTATACTTACTTGTGTAACATAACCTGTCCGATGTTCCATGTATTCGTGCGTGACTCCGCGATACCTCCATACATAACCTGTGTGATGAATGCGCGTGCTCCAGTAATCAAATTCATCTCCAAATATCACCTTAATATTAAAAGCTGAATCATACATATTGATATCCTTTGCGTCTGCATTTGTGAGATATTCACGCAGATAGTTGCCGTTATACAAGGTCTCGTCCCCAGAAAGCATCAAGGCAAATTTAGATTTCTGCCCTTCTAATTCAATAACACGATTGCGTGAAGTTGAGAAATCAATGAATGATTCATGAAAGATGTCACCAGGTATGTCGCCAAATGCGTCTTTAATCAAAGAGACAGTTGCATCTGTTGATCCAGTGTCTAAAATGGTATACCTGTCCACAATTCCACGGACGGAGTGAATCGTCTTTTGTATGGACTTGGCTTCATTTTTTACTATCATGACCAATGATAGTAGTTTATATCCATGTGCATCAATACAGAACATTAAGTAATAAAATACGTGATAAACAATTATCTGTGTTATTCCCATAATTCGTTGCTGGTAACAACATTTAAATTTTGACACTATATATATCGCTCTCTGTGAAATATTACAATGAACAAAGTCCTGCTTTTTGGATCAACTATCGCAACAACTTTTGCTGCACCTACTGCTGACAATAGACGTCTGGCAACTTGGAATCAAAATACCAATGCTGGATCATCTGGATGTCATTTCATGCCTTCGGCTGAAATCTTCGCTTATCACGTCAATGCCGGATTTACGAATGGATCCCCCGATCCCCAAACAACATACACGAACGAGGGTTCAACCTCTATTGGTGACTGGAACGACGCTGCTGTACCAATTCATCTTGGTACATTTGCTATCGATTTTATCCTTGACAACAAACAAATTGCCGACTCTAACTACAGATACTACAAGTTCGGCGATACTGGGGGTGGAGTTTACGGCTGGAGCGTCGAGAGCGGATTCGCCAACGTTGCAGGCTCTTCCAAGGCCGCGTCAGACGAAATGGTCACAGTTTGCTTTTACAAGAATGCCGAGCCCACTGCATGCAACAGTGCCACTTACAAACAAGAAGTCACTGTTGCGTTCCCCACTCTCACATCCACAACTGCCACTGATACCACTAATCCAGTGACCATTGCTCTTCGCAAGATCTTGGGTGTCTCCAGTCAATGCGGTGCAGGTGACACCGGATACGATCTTGACGGTGGCGCAAAGGATATCTTTGTATGGTCTGATCTCTCGGCAACCAACTCTGTTGACTACACAATTACTATCAAACTAGAAGACGAATACGGTAACGGTCTCGACCCTGGTGCCGGTGGACTTGGTTCAGTCACAGAGGGTGCTGTTGCATACTCTATCACTGTCAACAACGACCACAAGGTCCATGATCTCCTATTCATTGAGGGAGAATTGGCCAGCAGTGCTGCCAAAACCGCGGGTACTTTCGACAGTCCCAGTGAGGAAGAATTGGAGTTCAACTACTTTGTCGGGTACGATGCCACTGGTCAATTCAGCAGAGATGCAAAAACAGTGGCAGTCCAGTGTGAATCAACACTTACTGTGGACGCTCAAGGTAACACTGACAGTACGATCCCTAACAGAGACTCACACTGGCATTGCTACCGTGGAACTGACAATAAACTGTTCCCACTGAGCGGTGCCTCATCAGACGAGGTTGATAATGCTGGCTCTCTGGACACTCTCAACACGAAGGCACCAACGGACAGGCACTCGGCCTGCACTGCGAAGCTTGTGGTAGAATGCACTGGATTAAGTGGAGATCTTGACATTACTGGTTCTGACACCAGAGCGTGTTCCGAAGGCAATGCAACCTACACCGAAGAGATGGACGGCCAGGTAGGCGCTGAAGGCGAGGAAGACTGCCTCACAACTCAGTTCTGGCTTCGTAAATATGACTACGCCGCCTACGACCCAATTGAGGTTACATATGAAGCTGCTATTGTTCAGGCTGTCCGTCTTAGAAGCGCTCGCCTGTACCCCAAGGACGTCGGCAGCAAAGTTGACGGAGACTCTGTCAAAACTCTCTTCCCTAGTGTACAGACTGCTAACTGGGAGTGCGCGAACGCAGATTGTAGCACAGAGGACCCGTACAAGGTCCTTTACGCCGCTGAGGCAACCACCAAAGTCGAATGTGGCACTGTGGAGACTCAAGGAACTTCTGGGGTTAACACAATCACTGGTTTGGATGCAACCAACCAAGTTACCAACCCCGACGGTACCAAATGGACTCAGGCCTGTACCGCAACCAACCCCGGTCTCGATTCCGGAGCCACGGCGATCCAAGCACCCCCGGCCAACTTCCCAGAGTCCTATGTCTTTGCTGCTGTCTCGTACAGCTACACCACAAGAACTCAGACTGTTGGAATTACGCAAGAAACGCCCACCGCCTCCGAGCCCAACGTCGCCGGTACTGTATCTGATACTGCTGTTAATTCCTTTGGCGGTATTGATGCAGCTACCGTTGACGCGGTTGATGAATCTGATGACAATGCCCGTCGTCTCAATGCCGTGCACGAGACACGTCTTCGCGCGCTCAAGACCAAGAAACCTACACACGGCTTCTTCCAGGTCATTCAGGCTACCCAGCACGTTATCCAGTAAATCCATTAAAACCTCTTGAATTTGAAATATATATATAAACATCTTAAATTATTATACAAATGTTATCCTGTACTGTGATATTCCTAGGACTTTGTCAACTTGCATTTTCATCTGAATTGGCCGTGCCTGGATCCAACAAGAAACGAGCAAATTACGATCCGTGCCCAGACTTTATGGTAGAGTCTATTGTAAGCGATAAAGCCGACATGTCAGGCTTTGACGACATGATGAGGGACATTGAGGATATATTTCCGCATATATATTTTGACGAAATCAACGTCGAAGACTCTGATAATGCCCATCAAATAGTGCCAGCCATTAGGATTTTATGCAAGGATAAATTTCACAAGTTTAATTATGTAATGACAAAGGAGTGGGTCGAGAGATGGATCAGAGATGCCAAAAAAGGTCATTTCTCATTGCTGCGAGTCATTCCAGGGCACGAAGCGTTTCACGATGATTTTGAAGCATCCGTTCACATCATGAGTAAAAAACCGCCAAATATTGAGCCGATGGCAAGACATATGCCTTCCATTGGATTTGCATGGACGAGGACGAATGGGTCAAGGTTTAGGAATACAATTCTTGTGCAGGACGTGTTTGGTCGATATGATATGCGTCACGATTACAGATATAATCACATATTACATTTGCTGCTTCCTCCAATTATTCCGTACGAAGTAGCTGTGCATCCCGTTGGCAATGAAATCATGACAGGAACAGCCGAGCGCGAAGTCCATATTGTATGCGATTGTCAATTACCCAAATTCTGGAATTCTTTTGTTCTTGAATATCCAGCGACAGCCTTTGTGCAATTTAACGTGAACGAAACAAATATGCCTAACAATACAGTTTGGTATTTCCATAGATCTGTACAATTCAAGCATCAATCAGTGGAGGAAGGTGTGGAAGATTGGTTTGGTCGAGTTGCGAAAGGTGTGGAAACACCTTTCTTTCGCTTATCCACAGAACCAACGCCACTCCCTCTAGGATATTATGACGTTACAGGAAATAACCTTTGGGACTGGATTCACGAACACAGAGACATTTTCCTCGTTCTGCGTGGAGACAGTCCTGTGAGATGCAATCTCGAAAAGTTGCAGAATGTTGGCTCAATGGATATTCGTACGAACGATCATGAACTTTTGCCAGACGACGCCGTAGAAGGAATGATATTGCATATTTTGGATCATGGGCGCAATATCATCATCAAAAATTGTGCACAAGTTACTTCCGGACAAACTTTAGCTCAAATTAGGAAAATTGAAGCAGAGAAAAGACAAAGAATACAAGAAAAAAATGTTAAATCAGACGAATATCATTTGCAGAAACGATCAGAACTATAGATTTGCACTGCATCTTAAAAATCTTAACTATTTAGGCATTGGTATTAAAATATATGAATGAGACTGTTTTCATTTTTGATAATTATATGTATTGTGCGCTTGTCACAGAGTCGTTGCAGATGGCATTCTCCAGAATCGATGTTTCCAAAACGCTTGATACATCTTGAACTTGATAGATCGGTGTTCCTTTCACGAGGACGACGCCTTAAAAGTGTAATATACCGTATGACTGATAAGAATGTAACGATACCAAATGTGATCGCTGGTGTTGAGGAACAAAAAAATGCGCACATGGCCAGGCACAAGAACGCAGTTTCTGGCCCACCTGTATATACATACAAAAATTACTCCGGTGGACTGGACGACCATGGTACAGCGCATTATAACCTAGTATTTGACAGAACCTATGCCATCCCTGATGTAATTTACAAATACGTAGAGGCTGAACCAAGCATTCTTTTCAGACAAGTTGACCTCACAGGAAATGAGGATAAAGTTGTACTCGCTAAATTCAACCACGAATTGGCAGAAGCACTACATTATGTTGACCATATTAAAGCATGGATTACTGTACAACCCAAATGTTTACCACAATTGGAAATTGGCCGTACGCCATACGACTTTAACGTAACTGCAACTTACGAATTGTATCACAGTTACAAGAATAAACTTGTAAATAATAGCATCATCGAATACACATCACAGGGATGGGTATCCGAAGCATCCATTATTATGCAACCGACCATACATATGAATAAGCTTATCGATTTCAAGAAATATGTGCAGTCTCCGTGTGGACAAGCATGGATTGATTCCTCTATAGAAATTTTTAACACTTCTCAATTCACATACTGGGATAATAACACAAGACAGTACTTTGTGTCCAATAAGTGGATTGGCAATCAAAGCACGTCCATTCCAAGATGCCATAGAAGAACACAAGGTAATGTATGTTCTGTCTTGGCTAAACTGAATTTGACCTATATAGATTGTGATGTTCCCGTTGCATTTTCAATAATTCAAGCTGTATCGCAAATATCAAGACACACAAGAAGAATTATACGTACAGACAAGCCTGATAATTTTAACGCCAGTCGTAGGCTACCAGTACCGGATCACGGAGACTATAGATATGACATGTGCGAAGCTCGCGTGTGTGAAGATGATTCTGTATGCACGCCGTTTCAAATTGAAAATAAAAAGCTCATGCAAGATGGTCAAATTGATATTGCACAAATGGAAACTTTTAAGTCGGGATCTCTTCAGATTATTTGTAAATTTGAGGTCATAGGGTTCTTAGATGATTTGTGGTCACCACATATATATTTTAGACAGTGGGTTGGATATAACTATACATTGTTATAAAGATTTGTATTTTCACTTTTATAAGCTTCGCCGTACACCCTCTTGTAGTGACCCTGAATCACTGTGTCGTCTTCGCTAATAAGAACTCCATTCTCGTTTGGGTCAGCTATCATATATGTACGGTTCACAGTATTGTGCAGAATAAAATCATTTGTTGTCCCATTGAAGAGTGCATACTTGCACACTAATCTTTGGAAAGGAGAGTTTGTTTCGTCGTCCCAAAATGCTTTGTAAGTCATTCGCATTCCTTTGTCGGTCGGTTGCAAATTATTAGGATCGTAGACGTTGCGTTGATTCATAATTGCAGCATCTTTTGATTTGCCCTCCATAATTTGGACAGTGCAATTTGTTATCTCAACATGCACACCCGTATGATTACTATGCAACTGAGCATCAAAAAACATGTCTGAGGATCCTGCCAGTGGACGTTCATCCGACGATCCTGACTCTGTACGTATGTGAAATACATTATGAACCGTATCGTGCTCGAAAAATGCTAATACGTTAAAGTCGACGAATAAATCTCGGTACACTGGTTGCAACTCAATTTTTAAATGTAAATTGATGTGACCCATACACTTACCATGCCACCAACGGACCAGTGCTCGGGCCTCAAGTGGGTCAATACTCTCTATTCGAATACACTTTCGCCATCGTGAATCGTGCCAATCGAACAAAGTCGAATTTTGCCAAACTTCGCCATATGTACACGTATCCAACTCATCTGTTACGCACGCACATTCGGCTTCTGGACAGTGAACTATCAAACCAGAACTATTCAATGTGGCATGTACATCGGGAGCCTCGCATCTGTTGGAACAAGTACATTTCGGACAGCATTTACGCCCAGTTCCATCTCCAAATAACAAGATGGATACAAGTAAAAATAACAACATCTGTCTCATGTCGAGACTATAAATAGGTTGTTTTAATCAAATTATAATGTTATGTAGGTTTGTATTCAGTTTATGGTGGTCTGTTTTCGTATGGGGGATCTGGTCACATTTGCGTCAACCTTTGCATGTTTGGACGGTGGATCGGCACGAAACCAAGACAGTATCTGTGACACAATCAATAACTCCAATCGAATTTGCGAATGCATCGGTGCTATGGCTTGACATGTTAAAGGATTCCGTACATCTCGATCTTAAAAAAACAAATCAGTTCGGTAATGTTTCAATAGACACTGCACAAATGCTAGTTTTCGAAGATTCGTTTAGAGATTCTGTAATGGAAAGATATGACATAATATTAAGCAACGTATCTATCGAATCAGCTCACCTTGATCTTCTACAAGATGACGTTCACTTATCGCCCTTTCGCCGCATTCAAATTTCCGCAAAGATAGATTGGAACTTAGGCGACTCGGATGAGATCCAGGACTTTGAGCGATTTGGTTACTTTAAAAATGACAAGTGGTATGAAGGCAGAGATGCAACACAATTGGGTTTTGGTGCTTTTTTTGCATGGTGCATGGGAGTCATTTTTCTCATCGTTATGCGAAGGTCGCACTCACAATCCACTGTTGTCGTCAGGCGCAAAAAACGTATATTTAAACCACATAGATATCCAGTACAAAAAGTAAATGAATGGCCAACTGTTTAAGCCTCTCTGGTCTAGTCTTTATTGCAGGAGTCGCCCTTTTACTAATGATGATGTATAATTGTGATAGTATAGATGGTTTCGTATTCAGATGTGATGAATGTGAATCTCATTGCAATTCAGAAAACGCGCTTTGGTTTCTATTGATCGTATCTTTGCCAGTTATTCTCATACTCCAATACATGATTGACAAACAAGAAGCTATGCGCGAACCTAGAGTCATATACCTTTCATAGGAGCCACCTTTGATCCTTCTTCTGGCGTTGGTATGTACGCCATGAAATATATATGCCTATCAACACGATTATAAGCGATAGGAATCCGAGAAATTGGATAGATTGTCGAATCGAATTGTGCTCCGCATTGGTATCATCGGACACTTTGTTATTTTCATTTTTATGATATTCGTGATACTCAAAATGGGTCTTGTGCATGTTCTTGTTGTAATCAAGAGTCTTCGTTTGTTCATGTGCTAGGATAGAAACCTCAGACTCCAATTGGCTTAGCCGTCTTTCCAACTCCATAATTGTTTTTCGACGAATGGGACTTTCGACAATGTCAGGTTCAGACTGCACTGATCGAATCACCTGTTCCATACCAACATTTGTTGATACCGAAACTATAACCAAAGGCTTTTGAAAAGCCTGGTGACGCTCAGTAATTTTTGACAATGTTAACGAGCCAGGTTGGGAAAAACCCACACTCAATTTATTGTCTTGTTGTTCAACATACAACCACATAGAGTATTCCAATTTAGAAACTGTAGGCACGCGAATATGATCTTTGTTCGTATATATCTTTCCAACACCAAACGATATTGTAATATTTGGTTCGCCAACAAATGTAAAGTTCATCCAAGCTTCGCTGTCCAGTGATCGACCCCCATAGCGCTCAAATTCAATGTAAGAGCTAGGCGAGAACAAGTCCAATTGACATTTGCGATAACTTTCTGTATCGCGAATCGAACTCAAATGTAAATGACCTTCAATCATAGGAACCTCACAATTCTCATTCGTTGAAAGCGCGCCGGCAACTTTCGTCAACAAGCAAAACAAAAAACTACCCCAAAATAACATGTAGAATTATGTTCGACATACTATATATTTAGTTTTCAAAAATCATTTTTTATTTGATTAAATCCATTATATGTACAATGTCTACATCTAACTTTTGGCCCTATATAGGCCATGCACATACCTCTAAAATGTCCAACTCGCAATTGACCATTGGCAATAAAAATGCTCTTCTCACAGGCATTCCTGCATCGGCGGCAATTGCTGGGACTGGAGCATTTACAAAAGGCATCACACTCCAGGTCAGACAACAACATGCTGCAGGGAATCCAACACTCACTGGAGACTTTAGAATCGTACAAGGAAACATCAAAACTCTGGTCACTCAACACATACCAATGTCAGAGCAAAAACAGAATCAAATGGCTCAAAAGCTAATCCAACACTCCAAAATGTCATTTGAAAATGTCAGGAAACTCATCACAAACGAAATAGGCATTGAACACAATGCAGACTTGCTCAACACACATCTATTCAAAACAACTGAATGGTCAGTTATACACAAATAATTATAAATACAGACTAACAAAAAATTAAAATGCGTCAATACATAGGTCTTGCTCTATCTATATCATGTGTCGGTATCATCATTGCAAAAGCTTTGTGGCCGTGTCTACAAATCATCTCATGGTCACCCATTCTCCTTATCTTTGCCATCATACTCGGTATGACCATCATCACACACATGTCAAAGTGGAAATGCTGGTCATATATTTGCCAAGAAAGAAGACGTCTCCAATCCAGTGGTCATACACAAATAGGCATTCGTGACATACCATTCCATATCATTATTGGCATTATCACATGCACATGGTCCACTGCATATGCGCTCATTGCCATCAATATATCTACCTGCCATGTAATATGGTGGCCGGCTCTCATATGTCCTGCCTGTATATTCATCTACACGGTTGCCGTGACATCCTCCAATAACTCATGCTGCTCTTCCCCTGATAATTCACCAGCATTAGATTCGCTAGAATCATCCCCCGGGTCTTCAAGTGAAAACACAGACGGATCTGGTTCGGGCACCGACTGCTCATCCACTGATGCTTTTGATGATAACACAGGAACTGATAATGAACCCAAATCAATATCCTCCTCACTATCAGAAACATGAGATGTCAATTCGACTTGCTCGTCCGCAGACAATGTACTATATTTTGTCGATTTTGCCCAATGTTCTTTGAAAAACCATGTGCAACACATCATGACAGCCGAAAACGTAGCCACGGTTAAGGCCACATATACCAGCGCGCCAGACTCTACCCAAGGATCCAACTCAGAACCAGAAGGCACACGAGTACCATTTGTCATATTTGTCGAATTCATTATTTCAACTACAAAAATGACTATATACGCCTTTTCATAAATCCAAAATGAAATTAAAGTGGTGCCGCGCAATCACTGTCACACTGCTCATCATTTATTTCAATTCTGTGTTGACCAACATCGTATCTCTGAGACAACGATGGTTTGTAGAGACCATCAATAATGGAACAGCCATGACGCCGCTATACGACAGTTTGTTCGCTGATTGGCTACACGGATATGATATACCATTGCAAGACAAAATCACACTCAGAGACATGATAGATGTTTTTACATATCTGTGGGTCCTTAGCACCATACTCATTTGGTTCGTATTCAGTAGAAATCCAGTTCTCATCGCAAAGGCCATCTCCGCGCAAATGCTTCTCGTACCCACGTTCTCCATTTCACAACTGTTTACCATTGTGCCAGATGCCACACCAAACTGTCTGCAAGTATACAACATACCACATCATACAGATTACTGGTGGCCATTCTACAATTACCCAATAAGGGGCTGTGGCAACATGCTGTGGTCCTCAGACGTTACCCAGCTCGTCATATTTACCACACTTGCCTCACAAATGGTCTCTGACAGGAAAAAAGTCCTCAAGTGTCTTATATGGTTCATTGGGGAAATTTGGACAGTGGCGACCATTGCGCTCATATTGACTGCAAGATATCAGTACAGTGTAGACGTACTTTCCACAGTCGTTGTTGTCAAACTAGCCATGACTCATCCATGGATAGATCACTTCGCAAAACGATGCTTCATCAAGAAACCCGGATACTATGCAAGATCTCCCATGCAAGAATTGCCTGATTCGGATATCCATTCAAGAATGGCTTGATTCGACTATTTAATGTTTCAACCCTTTCTCAAATGGATTCAAACTTACAAGTCGCAAACCAAATCCAAATGCAAAAATCAATACTGCCTCCACGTTCACAAATGCAGCAGCTTGTATCGCACTGGGGCACAATTATGCAAACACCAAACACAACATCCAAAAAAAGAGGGAGAGATACAGAACAACCTACTCTGCAAACTCAAGACACTTCACGTCAACGCGTAACGAATCACCAGATCCAACACGGAAACCTACAAGAGCACGAACCTTTCGCGTCCTCTTTTTCATAAGCGAATAATGCCACTTACGACGACACTGACGGTCGTTTTCAGTTATCATATACGCCTTCACGCGTGCTTTCTGAGATAAAAATACACGCACGATGCGCTCACTGATGCGATTACGCCGAATGCAAGGTGTTCGCACCTCCATCTTACAACCAATATCAATCACATAATCCACAAATTGCCATTTGGAAAATATCAACAACACGTTTGGACATATGTCATGCCATTTTGTTGTCCATGGAGTCCACACACATAAAGGACGACTCATATGACAATTCCATAACATGCCTTTTGTCAGACACAAGTCCCAATTCTTAGAATAATTACCTTCAACCAAATCACGAAGACATGAACGACTACAAGGATCCAACTTATACAGACTGCCAAACAAACCCCAATCTATACAACGGAATTCTCGACAACACTGAGAAAATGTATAGCGCTCAGATAAACCACTAAATGACACAATCAAACGAATCACATCCCAAGGCAACATAATCGTACACAACACACATAACACACACCTACATTATATAACATATATGACATAAATAAGATTAACTAATATTTTAGTCATATGTTTTATTTTAACGTATCACCTATATTTAGTATTAAAAAAACAAGTAGTTGCTTCAAGATCCATCATGGATGAATATTGGTCTGATGAATTCTCAAGCTCCTCTGATGAAGAGTATGATACCATTGACGAACCTGAGATATGGTGCCAGCGCGAGCTTGACTACTGGAAAATTGAAGATATTATGGAAGAGCACAGGCCACCTCCTGTAATCGAATTTATCGAAAATCTCAACTCATTCTATATCCGAGAAGCTGTCGTTTTGCCAATCATGGACGATCCATGCGATGTCATGGATCTAATATCTGCGAGCAACTGGCATGCATTTTGGCAAAAAGGACGCGAGAACACCAAAGCAAATTTTTCTTTTGAAGACTTTGAAGCTTTGTCTGAATATTGTCTCATGATGTGCGAGGCAATACAAGGTAAAACTACAGATGATAGACTCAGATCTTGCATTTTGCGTTTGATTGGATATGGAAAATTCCATTAATCTTCATCCGATTCATCTGGATCCCAATCGTCATCTTCGGACTCATCGCCGTCCGGTACCCAATCCTCGTCCGCTGACTCAGCGCCAGATTCGTCGGACAAAGACTCTTCTTCAAACAAGTGCTGCCAGTCTTCTTGCTGCCAACCATGCTTCTTTGCATCTGAAGCGAAACGCTTCCACGGTAATGGGTCAAGCCCGCCATGTACGACGGGCGCCTCGACAACACCGGTGATCGCATCTACATGCGCGCGATCAATAGACATTTGCCACACAGAATCGGCGTGCACAAACACCACATCGCACAGTTTTAACCGAGGCGAGACACGCTGAAAACATACGAGCCATACATCATTATCAAACACTTTTTTATTTTTTTGCTTTAAAACTAGTCTTTTACCTGTAATATGTGCATGAGTCTGCGTTTTGCCGACGGTACCGGTGAACTCAAGAGACATATGTGCGTTAAAGGAAAAGTGATGATTAATATAGTTATTTTTGACCACACAATTCGGATTGCAACTACCAATGACGTTTTTGCTGGCGGGTTGCTACGCGATTTGCGTGATGTTGGCCGCTACGCACCACTGCCCGTAGCTGTTCCATTTGCCGTTTGGCCAAAACCCATTTGCCATTTGCCATTTGACATTTGACATTTGACATTTGCCGTTTGACCAAAACCCATTTGCCATTTGCCATTTGCCATTTGACATTTGACATTTGCCGTTTGACCAAAACCCATTTGCCATTTGCCATTTGCCATTTGCCATTTGCCATTTGACCAAAACCCATTTGACATTTGACATTTGACATTTGGCATTTGATGATTGACCAAAACACATTTGCCATTTGCCATTTGCCATTTGACCAAAACCCATTTGGCATTTGGCATTTGCCATTTGACCAAAACCAATTTGGCATTTGCCATTTGCCATTTGCCATCTGACGAGGACTTGACCCGAGATACACCCTGAGAATAGGATTTTTTATTGGGTATGAAAGAAAGAAAGTATATATTTTGAATCTTGTTTATATCAATGATTCTATTGCAATTTGTTGGTTACGCACTTTTGTTAGTAGCTTCCATATCTTCTTCTGTGAGCATGAACTTTCAAAAATTGGCGGCAAATCAAACGCAATACAAAGATCCACGAACAAAATTAATTCGACGCGAAAGACCCTTGATATCGCCTCTTTATTGCCGTCCATTATTTATCATTGCACTGGTACTGTCAGCAGCAGCGTCAACATTGGACTTTTTGGCGCTAACCTCCTTGCCCCCTGCTAGCGTAGGTATTTTTGGAAGCATGTCAATCATCATCAACTTGGCAGTCACAAGAGTCATCCTATTTGAAAAACCCAAACAAAAAGAGTGGATACCCATTGCATATGTAATCATAGGATGCATGCTCGCCATATCCGTTACACCCGAAGACAGCTCGAATCGCAGCCCGCCGCAACTCATTGCAAGGCCTCAGTCATGCGCATACATCATTATGAATTGGATATGCTTTTTGTCTGCCGCAATGGCACTGAACAAACTCAAGAACATTCCAGAGTGGATTGAGCGTGTAGGCTTTCCATTTATTGGCGGTGCGTTAGGCGCACAAAATGTATGCATGGGCAAGTATATGGCATATGCAGTTTCAACTATTCAAGACGGACAACTTACTGTACGCACAGATGTGCTCATTTCCACCATCTCATTGTGCGCCGCGTCTATACTCATACATATTGTGTGGCTAAACGAAGGTTTAAAGAAATACGATGCATATTACTGTATAATTGTCTATCAGACAGCTTGGTTTATATTTACCACACTGTCTGGGATAATTGTATATGATAACATAGCTCAATTGGACATGATTGCCACAATGATATTTATATCTGGTGTTGTCACTGCGGCATATGGAGTTCGGAAAATATCGATTTTGCATGGCACTACACAAAACGAAGATTCATCTGATTCACATTACGAGCACAATCAGCCATAGATTGTCCCTGCACTAACTTATACAGCTCATGCGGGTGCATAGAATCTCCCACGGAACTATCGATAATCTCTCCCTCTTTCAATGCGGCAATCACGATTTCTGAACAATACCAGCGAGGCGTCAAGCCAAGCCAAGTATACGACGTTGGCGACGGGCGAATAGGTGACCAAAACATAAAATAACCCATATGATTAAAACCATCACCTTGATGATCCTTACAAAAAGACATCATTGTGTCAAACTGCCCTTTTGAACATTCCATAGACCTGAAAAACCATTCCTTGCGGCTAAACCTCTTCTTCTCAAGATGCACGGCACCAGAGTAAACAATAGAACATGCTAAACCAGACACTGTGTCTTTCGATGATTGGCTATTCGGAGGACAAAACAACAGCTCGGCATGAATAAACGGCGCAGAACCATCTTCGGTGTTCGCCAAAGATGCCGCCGCGCGATTTAACCAAGAAGCCTCCAAAATATCAGAATCAGACCTTACAAAACATAACATAATTTTATGAGTCATTTAATACTTTCATTTTATCTACTTCCCTTTATACGTCTGTTTGTTAATCATAGTCAGAAGACTCGGCCCAACCAAGTCCTGAGCTCGAACCGTTTTCTCTAGCACTATCAGACTCTACGGCCGAAGACTCGGCAAATTCAAGCCCAGACGATGTTTTCTCCGAAGTTGATTGCAGTGCAATATCATTATCGCTATCGGTTTCGATAGCAGACGACTCGGCAAACTCGAGTGAGCCAGAATCATTATGCTCTGCTGCCGAAGACTCGGCAAATTGCAATTGATCGCTTCCAAGTTCTTCGGAATCAGACTCCTCCGCAAATCCTAATTCATCCTCGCTTGATGCCCAATCATCCGACATATTTGCGACCATCTCGGCTAATGCACCAGACGGAATCTGATACTGACGCGACTCTGTAAACAATGGGGCAGGCGGACCATCCTCAGCCTCCTTTGATTCTCCAGCGCCACCACTTGTGGAAGAAGCGCCAGTTTGATCAGACAATATTTCTAATTCGTTACCATTGACAAAAACGTCATTGTCACCAAATTGAACTCTCCAACCTGTGTCTGAGGCTGCTCGCCTTATAATTGTACCAGTTTTGTCTTTGTATTTACCCCTACGGAGCATCTTAACTCTGACCCCAACAGCAAGTTCAACGGGGGCGGGTAAAGCTCCAGTAGCTGCAGCAGACGGTGCTGGTGGATTCTCTGGTGATTCGATGACTTCGATTTGTGTGAATTTTCGATTAATGGACTCTGTTTGACCATCAAATTGTACGTTCACGGACTTGTCGTTTACTTTTGTAATAACGCCTTGTTTACCTTCATAAACGCCAGATTTGGTCTTAGATTTGACTCTGGCACCTATCACTGGATCCAGCGGTATGGCGGCAGCTGCGGCAGCTGCGGCAGCTGCATCTTCAGCTTCTTTGCGCTCTGCTTCTTCAGCTTCTTTGGCAGCTGCGGCGGCTTCCTCATCAGCTTGGCGTTGGCGCTCTGCTGCGGCGGCTTCCTCATCAGCTTGGCGTTGGCGCTCTGCTGCGGCGGCTTCTTCATCAGCTTTGGCTGCTGCGGCGGCTTCCTCATCAGCTTGGCGTTGGCGCTCTGCTGCGGCGGCTTCTTCATCAGCTTTGGCGACTGCGGCGGCTTC
>VMHT01164237.1_pt1 | contig 17866 bp, 22 predicted proteins | sample 4693611 | NCBI WGS metagenome assembly VMHT01 (sample SAMN12280063, study PRJNA550983) | marine metagenome | isolation source: seawater sampled from same location over 5 years 0.02-0.2 micron viral filtrate | place: USA: collected off the coast of southern California halfway between the port... ...
CAGTCCTTCCAGCGTCCTGAAATGGACTTCCCAACTCCTGGTCGCCAAGTGAACGCTGCTAATGATTTCTGGGGTGGCTTCAGCCAGATGATGGATCAGAACCCCGAGAATGCTTGGCAGTACCTGTCACAAGCTCCTCAAGGTGCTCTGTCCCAGAAGATGCTGGTTCAAGACCTCTGATAGATAACAAAGGGGTCCTTAATTGGACCCCTTACAATATAAGTATTAGACAGTAATTGATTAGAAAAAATGCGCATTTCACCTTTTAGTGTTGCTGAAGAATCACTAGGACAATCCTCCGCTATGCGCGGACTACAGGGAATGCAGCGTACGGCTGCTCCTCTGGGTCCAAACATGATGGACAGTGGTCCTGCATCAAAGGTTGGAGAGAACACCCAGTCCTTCAACAACTCCAGGATGCAACAGCAAAATATCCTGCAGAACACCGTCGCTGCAGCACCTCAAGCAGGTGCTGATGCAAAGCAGCAGATGAATAAACAGCTTTTGGTTGAAGTCAACGCAGAGCAAGCATTCCTGCGCGATCGCATGAAAGAAATTACCAGCGTTATGGACACACCTGCCCTAGACACGATGGGTGGAATGAGCGATACAGAAACTGAAGCCTTTCGTCTGAACATTGCAACTGGAAAAGCTATGGGTATGGGTGTCAATCCTGATATCGTACTAAACAATATGCAAGGACAAAGCTACGTCTAATTTACTAGAATAGAAAAAGCCGTTATTGTCAAATAGAATGCGTCTTGCTGGTGAATATACTCAATCAGATCCAGAGATTTTCCAGACTATTTGGAAACATCTAAAGACTGATGGCATGCCAGATCAAGCTGCCAATCAATTGGCTGCAGAGATGGTCACGCATGGACAAGACGTTGATAGTTCTGTCGAGAAATACGAGCGTTATTACGAGAATTTTAAAGAGCGTGGATATAACGAGCATGCTGCCCAGGCCATGGCAGTAGAAGCATTAGAAGGTGGCGAGGCTCCTCAAGAAAGCACACGCTTTGCAGGTGTCTATAACGACTAAATGATTTACTCGCTAAATCATATTTAAGCTTGCGTATTTGTATAATATAGGCTATATTTAATATATACCCAAAGATAATATATGAGCCAATCAAAGATTGCTGGAGATTCAGTTCGTTCGTATCTTCGTGACATTGGAAGAATCCCACTGTTAGAGCACGAAGAAGAGATTCTATTGGGTCGCCAAGTACAACGCTTGATGGAACTTAAAAGTATTCAAAAGGAATTGGAGCTAGATATCGAAGGACTGGCTGCATCAATGGATCTACCTGTAAAACAAATTCGTAGGGAGCTACGTGCTGGTGAAAAGGCAAAAGACAAGATGGTTACAGCGAACCTTCGTCTTGTTGTCAGCGTGGCAAAGAAATATACCAAGAGAAATATGGAACTACTGGACATCATCCAGGAAGGCACCATCGGCCTCGTACGTGGCGTGGAGAAGTTCGATCCTGGCCGTGGCTATAAGTTCAGTACTTATGCATATTGGTGGATCAGACAAGGCATTACTCGGGCGATTGCGGAGAAGAGCAGAGCCATCCGCTTACCGATCCACGTTACTGAAAACCTCAACAAACTTAAGAAAGCCCAGCGTGAATTAATGGCGATGCACGGTACAACACCTAGCGTGTTTGCACTGGCAGATCATATGGATATGGGTGTAGAAGATGTTAAAGATCTGATGTGTAAGGCACGACAGCCAACATCATTGGAAACCAAAATTGGAGAAAATAGGGACACTGCACTTATTGATTTGATTGAAGATACAACCCAATTACCAGAATTCCTGCTTGAACAGCAGTACATAAAAGAAGATATTCGTGAGCTTATCGTTGAACTACCTGAAATGCAGGCAGCTGTAATCTCTATGAGATATGGAATTGGCGACGATATGGTTGAACCAATGTCAATGACAGCTATTGGACAAGTCCTTAATATGTCACGAGATCGTGTACGTACACTCGAACAAAAGGCAATGCGATCATTGCGTCAATCAGATAGCGAAATTGTCTGCTATTTGTAATTTACAATAGAGTTAGGTTTAGCCGTAGTTGGAATGAACGTAACCGAGCAGATTAATAGACAGATGGTAAGTTATGGGGGAGGTTCATCCAACCCTAGTTATTATTCTTCTAGCAAGTCACTGAACTACGCTAAAGGTTCTAATAGCCTCATCAATGCTAGTGAGGAGAGAGTAACTGCGGTTCCTTTTATCAAGAGCTATGCAGATTCTGTTGGCTTATTTGGAGCCGAGAATATTTTTATAAAAATTCAATTGGACATTCAGAATAGTTTGAATGTTGCCAATGGGATCCTTCTTGATGGAATTGTTATAGATGGCTACACCGAAGCAGTGCTTGATGACGTAATAGATGATAGTGATTTGTACTGGGATACTGCAATTAGAGATTACAGTTTAGATTTGAATACTGTAAATACTTTTGTTCCGGCAGTTATTAGTAATGAGATCGACTTCGTTCCTAATGGTGTAGTAAAGATCGATCTTGAAAACCTCAAGACAGGTAATAAGTATATCGATGCCTGGTTTGATGTGAGGCTGTACACACCTGACCGTCAGCCGTATGACTACGACACGATGTACGTTCCACTTAAAGGGTTTTTCTACTTAGGCTTCCATGCCCGTAATACAAAAAGACTGCCATACAACGTGCGTATGACAGTCAGTGGTGAATTAATTTCATCTAATACTCTATCCGCTAATGAGCGGAAGTATCTAATTAGTTAACTGTGATGTCTCCACCCATGTTTGGATGGTTGATGCACTGATAGCTGAATGTCCCGATTGCTGCTGGCGTGAAGAGCAGAATGGCGTTACCTGCTCCGCCAAGTTCAACGCCATTGTTCACAGGTTGTGATTTAGAAGCATCAGTGAAGATTCCCAGAGGGTGATTACCTGCCACTGCACTGAAATCAAATGCTACAGTTTCGTTCAAAGTCAAATTGACTGGAAGCTGATTCGTTCCGTTAAGGGCATAAACGTTGCCCGAACCAGGATTGACAACCGTAACGTTATAAGTGTATTCAGCAGCGGCCAGTCGGCCTTCAAACGTATTCTCATTAGCTGGGGCATCAGGCAATGCGCTAATGCTTCGTTTCAGTACAGCTCCACCAGAGATTTTTGAGAATTGATACTCCACCAGCACAGCAAGACTATCGACGGCAGTAACGGCAGCTCGCTCAAGATGGCCTTCATTAGGGAAGGTGAAGTTCCCTGCACCATCGTGCCTAATTTCTACAGTCATGTGAGATTTCACATCTGGTAGAACTAAGCGGACGGTTGATCCGTTATCAAGAGGGACTTTAAAAATAGCTGCTTCTACATAGGAGACAGTTCCTTTCTTGCCCCACCATTTAGGGACACGATGGAAGTCACCACCACCAGCTGGAAGTACAAGCTTTGCAGTGCCTGAATTACCTACAACCCTGGCACCACCTTTATACGTAAGCTTATCAGCCATTAGATTACATTAAATACCTTCTACTATTTTAGACAATTATTTATTCAGCACGTTTCTTCCAACGTAAATTAGATGCGCAGTTGTTTGTTTTGTTCCCATCTACGTGTGTGATAACAGAACAACCACGTTTTCTACCGTATGGAGTTGGAGGTGTGCCTAGGAATGCAAAGGCTACAAGTGCATGAATAGGTACAGTCACTAATTGCTTCCGTCCAATCCTTTGCGTCAAGTTAACAACTGGATAGCCAGTCTTGCTAATTTTCTGTTTTAGTAATCGTTCGACAGTACCTTTAGTACTTTTGACGTCACCTTTTTTGTTTATGTAGTACTCAATACAGCACTCGTATCCTGGCAAAGTGTGCACAGGTATCCATTCATTACTATCAATAAATTCCATTTTATTATTACCAAGTATTCTTGGGTACTCACTTAAAAGTATAGCAATTACTAGTACTATTTAACTATGTGGCAATGTCGATGTCACTTATACCTTTTTAGCTTACGGAGTATTAATCCATGTGGATTGATAATGATTTTCCGAAGCTTCTTGGTGCAGAACTTTACCGTCCTCATCCTGCCTACATCATTGAGATGGCAGTTGAGCCCGTAGTTGTACACGATTTTTCAAAGCAGCCTGGTCAAACCGTGCAGCTTGATCGTTACCGCTTCTGGGGTAAGCCTGGAACCAAGGAGTCCCGCGAGCGGACAGCCGATCAAACCCTCGGTACCGCTTCAGCCCGCAACATTGTTAAGGACAAGGTCCTCGTGACCCTGCGTGAGTACACCGGCCCCGCCGATACCCGCGACAGTGCACAGCCTTCTACCTTCAAAGTTGCACGCGAAACCCTGATTACTGCACAGCGTCTTCTTCTTGACACTGGCAACCTCAACGTGTTCCACCAGTCCATCGGTAGCCTGACGCTGCTTGATGACTACCGTCGCTGGCGTGACCGCGTGTTTGCAAACGAACTGCTGAAAGCAGAAGCAAACGGTGCCGCTGATAAAGAGCAAGGTGGCTACTACCTCCCAGGCGGCAAAGCCAAGGGTGGTTCAGGTGGAACCCTCGGCGTTACTTATGCCGAAGGCGAATCTGCCAAGTTTGATGTCACAACTGACCTCCTTGAAGTTGTTAAGGACATGCGTAAGCGCAACGTCCCTACCTTCGCTGATGGTTACTACCGCTGCATCGTGGATCCAACCGCGATGATGCACCTGCGTCAGAACTCTGACTTCCGTGAAATTGCCCGGTACCCCGGCAGCGGAATGATCAATCCGATGCAACCTAACCAGGCTCCCAACGCCAACTTCTACCAAGGCATGGGTCCTGCATACGGACAAGCTGGCTTTGTTGCCGGTCAACCCGTCATGCCTACTGGCTTCCTCTTTGAGGGTGTCCGTTGGTTCGAGTCCACCAACCTGCCCGAGACTTCTTACAACCTCGTGGTTACCGATAAAGCCTCTGGCGCTGCTGATTACACAGCATCACAGCTCGTTTTCTTCGGCCCTCAAGCTGTAGGCGTGGGTATTGGTGGTAACAACGCTCAAATCTTGTTGAACAACAACGACGACTTCAGTCGTTTCATCATCATGATCTGGAGCTTGTTCGCCGGTTTTGAAGTACTTAATAAGGACTTCATCACGGTTGGTTACTCTTTCGTATATTGATAGGAGTTAACTAACTATGTCTACAATTTTTCCCGGTAACTATGTAGCAGCTTTGAACGCATATCGCGATCAAGGCGTAGAAGCTATCCCTGGCATTGAGTTCTATCAAGCCATTGGTGCTGCAATTATCACCTCCGATGATACCGGTGGTGGAACATTGACTGTTGAAATTCAGTCCCCCGACCTGCGTCAAGATGACAAGCCTCGCCTGAACAAGGTGTTGACTGTCCCTGCAGGTGCAACTGTGTACCGCACAGCAATCTCTACCGTTAACCTGAAAGCCTCCGGCACTCAAACCGTCAAGGTTGAGGGTCTGACGACTGCCGGTTTGGAAGCTACTTTGGCTGCCGTGGGTGGTGAATTTGCCGCTGCTGGTGCCGCCACAGCATTTGATGGCTTCGCAACCGTCTCCTCCGAGAGTTCTGCTGCCGCCATCACCGCTGCTTACTCTGGTGATCTGACGATCGTTGACAAGTCCAGCCAAGCTGCTGTACTCGTCGAAGTCTGCTGGTACGCCACTGCTGACGCACCTGACTCTGATTCCGTCTCACTCCCTTACAGGACTGAAGCTGGTCAAGGTTATTGATCCTTTCGTTAATAACTAGGCCCCCAACTTGGGGGTCTTTTTTTGTGCCTATAATGGGGTAGTGTAGTCACCATACAAATGAGCAATTTATTCCAAGATAGAAACACCGGCAAGCTGGTTGAGTTCATCAATAAGCACGACAAAGAATATGCAATGGTGCGTGATGCAGGTGGAAACATTACCTATGTGAATCTTGAATCACTCGTCCCCTACGACAAAGAAAAAGGCCGTCTATCTAAAGTTGCGGCTCCACAAGTTCAGCCCGAACCCGAAGAAAAGCTTCCCGAAAGAGTTGTACCTATTGAAGACATTCGTCTGAATTTGAATACAGCACCTGCAGAACAGATTGCAAAACGTCTTCCAGGTGTAGGTTACGCAACTGCAAAGCGTATCGTTGAATTGCGAATGTCGCTATCTGGTGAGCGCTTCAACAATCTCAAGCAATTAGAAAACATCCCACGTGTTAACTGGGAACAGTTTATCGAAGAAGACCTTATCTTCATTAGTTAAACTAGTAATAATGTTACTGACAAGATAGATGCTGTCACTAGAAGAGGCACTGCTACTTAAAGCTGCTCAAGAAGAAACAGAAAGACTAGAAGCACAGCAAACTGGTCAGATTGTTGGTGGTCTGGGTGGTGCAGCATTAGGTGCAGCTGCGGGGAATGTTCAGCATCAAATCGGTAGAGGTATTAATCACATGAGGGGTCATACCCCTGCAAGGTTTAAGTCCGGTGCACGTATTGCTGGTGGTCTTACTGGAATGCTGCTGGGTGGATTGATGGGTGGCGGTATGGCTGCAATGGCTAAAGAAGGTGATGCAGGAAAGCTGTTAGGCAAGATTCAAGCAAAAGGATCAATTAATTCAATTGAAGAGCAACAGCTCGCACAGCTCTTGGGTGAGCTATATACCGATCCTTCGCAGATGCAGTAATGGAATTAAGTGAGTACCTGAAGTCTTCAATCAGATTCCATCTTGGATATAACGCTGGTGCGCAGCTTCCCGCTGGTGATAGAGCACGTTTAGAAGAAGCCATGTCTCTTATTCCAGACGAGCTCTGGTATAACCAAGTTGTTTATCACGTCAAGCGTTGTGATAACGCATGGCAGGTATCTGCTTACTTCCCTGATGACATTAATGAGACAGGAGGACAAGGTATTGTCAACTTCTCTAGACAAGAGATCATCTCGGGAGATATTCAACGGACAATTTCACAGTCAGACCCACTGAAAGGTGATGAGTACTTCAGAGAAATCTACCTCCGGGAATGTGACCGGATGGCAGAAACTTTGTATGTTGCTAATTATCGCCGCCCTGAAGTTAGGAGGTATGCCTATGATCGTGCTGGTAGTGAGTTTATTATGGCTGTACCTGGCCCTGCTGATACAGCAGTAGGTTCGAGGATGACCTTAAGTCAAGAGTGGAGATAATAGTAGAATAGTTTTAGGTAAGATCTTTCATAGTTATGCATCCAGTATCAACACATGGTGCTACTAAAATCACTATGGATAGCAAAGAGCGTGACTATCAAGAGCGCCTTCGCCAAGCCAAAGCCCAAGGCGATGGTAATCCAAGTGTGTTTGGTAAGCAAGCACCAGAAGCACAAGTAAGTTCAACAACTAATTCTCCTGTTGAAGACATCCGCAATCTTTCAGGATCAGTGGAGACTGGTGAATCAATGACAGAATATGCAAGCTCTAATCCAGATCAGTTCCAAACTGACGATCTTGAGCGTCGTCTAAACATGTACACACAAGCAGCCAGTAATGCTGGCTATAGCTTGAATGATCGATCACAAACCGGGAGTATCTGATGGCTAATAGTAAGCAAGACAACGCACAAATGCTTGACCCTAATCGGTTCAAGGTTGCAAAGAATATGGCTGTCATGCCTGGCGGTCCTATGAATAACAACCCAATGAATGTTACTAGTTTTGGTGGACAACCTAGTTCCATGAGTGGTGTCAATGAATATCCATATGGTGATTCTGGTATGGCCGCTCCTGCTCAACTAGGAGCAGACATTCTTGATCCATTCAAAGTAGAAAACTCCGGTATCGGTAGTGGCGTAATGGGACGCGGACTTAATGGCCAAATTCCTTATGGCTACCAACAACAGCCTGCTGTCAATTCACAAGAGCCTATGGAAGGCATGCGTCTTGGTGGTGAGGCTATGCAGAAAGGATTGACCTCAAGTCAGTTCATGGGAATCACTGGAAGCCCTGCTTTGATGCCAGGTGCTCTTGATCCAACGATCCCTGGCGGCGGCTCACCTCTTGGTGCAATGCCTACATCGCAACAAGTTGTCGGTGGTGAAATGATCCCCGGCTCCACACCAACCAAAATTCAAAAGAAAGGTAAGAAGTAATGGCAACAACCGCTACTAATAAGCAACCCCTCCTTATTGACCGCGTATTTCATAACGCTATCGAGGGAAATACTCTCACATCAGGATCTGGCACATCACTAGATATTCTTGGTACTAACCAGTCTGCCATTCTGGTTGACTGCACTACCAATGATGGTGGAATTGTTGAAGATTTATACGCTATTGCACGTACAGGATCTTCAACTGCCTACACAGTGCTGTTCTATATGAGCACGTCAGTTGACTATCTTCGTCCAGGTGAAGGAATTTACATCGCAAGTATCGAAAGTGCCACGACTTCTGGTGCAAAAACCAAGGCAGTGCTTCCAAGTATTTTGGCTCCTGTCCCTCATGTAGGAAGTCAAGCACAGGCACAAGCTTTGTACGTTCCGAAAGGGAAAGCACTATGGGCAACACTGCAATTAGCAGCCCCTAATAGCACAGCTGATACTCCTATAATCGGAGCTCAAGGCGGATTTTATTGATCCATGCCTAGGAAGCAGAATGGGTTTGGGAATATAGGCGGTCCAGGATTCAAGAAGTTTGACAGCATCACCAAAGGTAAAGGAACTAAAGCGCTTGGTAACTATCCTGCCAAGCGTGACTTTGGTTCGACATTTACTCGGTCTGTCATTGAGCAATACAACATAGAAAGTACATGGGCACGCTGGCGTCGTGGCATGGAGTACTACTTCCAAGGTGCTTACCTCAACTTTACGGAAACAAATGCTGTCCTATACCAAGGAACTGAACACGAAGTACCTGTCACGTTCGATGGCTACCGGTTTGCTACACGTAATGCAGACAGTAGGACTCACTATGCAATACGACGATCGATCGATCAGAATCGTCAACTGGGCGTTATAACAGAAATAGAATCAGATCAAATTACTTATCCTCTGCAATATAAGAATAGAGAGATTTGGACAAAGATCAGTACAGGAGGGAATACAACGTCAGACGATCTTCTTTTAAGATCAACTGGTGAAAGAGTTACTGACGGTATAACAGCTGCAAATATCATTTGGATACTTACTACAGATAAACATCCAGCTATATTTCTAGGCAAAAGTCCCAAAGAAGGAACGTCCGTCAATATCACTATCCCATTAGTTGAGATCAGAGCAAGTCAATTTATTCAGGACAACTTTGGTAATTTACAGTCACTGGTTGGCAAGTCAGTGTATATGCCGCAGTTTGAAACTACAAGACCGATAACGCAATTAGATCAATTTATAGACTCAGCTGATTCTGTCGGCGTTAGGACTGCCGACTTTGTTGGTGGAGAAGAGATCAATATTCTAGAAACAACAGATGACTTGCCTCCTCTTTTGAGTGAAATAGATACTCTTCCTAGTATTTTTAAAACATTAAATACTACAGGCAGTCTCAATGGTACGTTTGTTATTGAAAAGAATGAATATCAAAGATTCTATGGTCAACAGTATCTAACTGCAGATGTTGTGAGGAATGAAGTAGATCGCCTGTCTTATGCCATTCAACCGTGGATCATTCAGTCAATACGAATAGATGAGTCTGCTGGTTTACTTTATCTCACTTCTGTTCCATTCCAAGCATCACTACGCTTGTTTGCACCATCAGCAAATGAGAGATGGGTAGTGTTTGCAGATAATAGTTTTACAAAAGAGCTTCCAGATTTCGATGCTGATGGAAACTATAACCATAAAACGCCTATCCCTGGCGAGAAAACATGGACCAAAATTCAACTAGATGTTGATGCCTGGCAAGATGAAGTCTTCACAGCAGATAACGCTTTAACGTTTGCTGATGTATACACATGCAGCTGCCCTTCATACCTTCGAGCAATCATCCGTAGTCCCGAAGTATATGATGATCGACAGAACAAATTGAACAGACAAGTAAGAGCACCATTCCCTACAGCGAAGGGTGTTAGTGATTTTGATGTTGCTGGTCTAGGTAGAGCTGCAACGATTGCACAGTCTTGGGCTACTGGTGAATATAAGAAAGGTTTCAAGGTATGCAAGCACACTATCGCTTCAATGTTTATCAATAAAGTGAGAGTGCAGGAACCTAGCTCCCTACCTACATATGAGCTTCGACAAAACTTTGAAGAGAAGCTTGCAAATGATATTAATGAAGTAGCTGAAGAATTTAATGCACAGTTGCGTAGATCAGAGATTACTACTGTTGAGCTGATCTATTCATTAGCAGAGGCTTTAAATTTAGATGACGTAGAACTAGGGTACGTGCTATTAACTAGCAACTTCTAATCAAATACAATAGGAGAAGTACAGTAGAATAGCGCGTTGTGACTTTTACATATCCGAGTACATCATCATCTAACCAAACTGCTAGCAGTTTCCAGGGGATTATTGATGCATTCAATGCGTTGCGTGAATCACAGGGAGAATCATCCAGATATTATCCGCCGAACTATCAAGGCATCATCAAAGCAATCGTTGAATTGCAGAGATGGGGCACAGCAGATTCTAGTGAGTATCCACCCGGTTGGGAGATTGAAGTTGATGGTGATGGCAATATCTCAGGTGGTGCGTTTAACCCATCACCTAAAAATGGAGATCTTTGGTTCGACAAACGTCAAGGTCGCTTGTTTATATGGCTAGATGATGGTTACTACCAAACAAATGGTGCTGATGGTATTCCGACCGTTGATGCTAATCCTCCAGTACAAGAAGTTGTAGGTGCTCTCTGGTTCAACACTAATAATCAAGCTCTCTATATCTATGACGGCGCAAGTTGGGATCAGATAACTGCACCCACTGGATTCAGTACACCTAATTTAATTCTCACTAATGCAACAACAGCAAGTTTCACTGCACCTGGTAATACCCTTACATCAACTACCGCTACAACACAGGAAAGTTATAACCAGTGGGTATATGCAGCTCTGCTTGAACTTGAGACAGTAATTGACGGAAGTGCAACGGTAGCAAAAGGTGCAACCCTGCCTAGTTCTGGTGCTGATGGTGAGTTGTTCTACAAAACAGCCAATCAAACGCTGTACGTTTACGAGCACACCAGCTGGCATCCAGTCACTCCATATCCAGACATCAGTGGTGATGCAGCAATCACAGCACTACAGGCGGTAGATGCAGGACTGAATACAGATATCGAAGCAGTAGAAGTAAACGTTACAGCCTTGCAGACAGCCGTTGGGAACTTACAAGCATTACCTTCAAAGACTTACAGCCTTGGAACCTCTGCCACACAGGGTGCTGGCAATGGATCTACCCCAGGCATCTGGCTAAAAGACAGCGGTGGTCTACTTACTGGTGTCAACATCAACGCTACTGGAAACCTTGTTGTTACTGAAGGTGCTAACGGAATCACCATTGGTGCTGCTGCGATCGAAACAGCAGTTGCGAACATCGAAGCAGACTATCTCGTTAATGCAGATAAAGTCGCACTTGAATCAGACATTACGGCAATTGAGCAAACGGTTGCTGGATTGACTGCAACGACTTCAACACTTAATACTAATGTAGCCGTTATGCAGACAGAAATTACTCTTCTACCTTCTGCTGCTGATGTAGCAGCAAAATTGTCGGCATCTGGTGGAACCCTGTCTGGTGCAATCAATATGGACAATAACCAGATAAATAATGTTGGGGACCCTGTTGCTTTAAAAGATGCAGCGAACAAGAAATATATTGACGACCGTGAGGTAGTGCTACGAAATGACTTGGTATCAAAGGGTAGTAATGCATTTGCACAGGTCAAGATCAACAACACTGATACGACATTGGCTGGTATTGACTTCTCTGACAATGCTGTCTATGGCGATAAGGCAATGAAGTTCAAGACATTTGTCCCCGCTGGTTCAGGTACTCACTACACCACCTTTGGTACTAGTACAAACCCCTATGAGTACAGCTGGGAGTATGGCTCAAACGAATCGTTTAACTATATCCACAACAACACTCGTGTCTTTGCAGTAGCAGACAAAGCATATGCCAAGGACTTGATCCTCTGTAATCTAAGTGCAAACGCTGCTGGTCCTCTTTATAGCAATCCTATTGACGTCAGGACAAAACTTGGGGAACTAGAAACTGCAAAGAATACGATGCAAACAGACATTGCTGGCAAGGTTACTACTGGTGCAAATGTCAACACTTTGGTTGGTGCAACATCCGCAGGTACTGTGCCTGTTGATGGCAGTGGCAATGACAACTATCTGTTCCTCGTCGTTAATAAAGCGGACGGTGCGATCGTTGCAGTTGACAAGACTTTCTTAGAAGCTTAAAGAGTGAATATCAATTTAGTTTTGCGTGCTTGTTAGACTTTTGATATGTGATTGTTATAAAAAAATGCTATTCAATCCCGAGGATTTTGAATTGCCAATGGAAAAAGCTCTCCGTATGAGGGTGATTAAAGATGAGATTGAAAAGTGTGATGATATTAAAGAGATGCGTAAGCAACTGGTAACTTGCGCTGAATCATTAATGCGCTATCAGCATTTACTTGCCGTGGTGCTTGAAGATTCACTCAAGAAAGAACTCGGAAGGCTATCACCAGAAGCGGTTAAAATAATAGAAGATAGTTAGCCAAGTTGATATGCCAAACGTAGGCGAAACAAAAGACAAATTTGGTAGAAGTTATATCTACCTAAATCCTTTGACAGCATCAGGAGACAACGTAGGAACTATTGGGACCTGGCGTCTGCGTATTGATGACACTGGTACACCTACAGGAGGGGGTGCAAGTGCAGACTTATCTGTTACGGCTATTACTGCTGTAGATATTGAGGCAGGACAACTTGTCTACGTCAATTCAAGTGGTGAGCTTGATCTCGCAGATGCGTCTTCTATCAGTACAGCAACGGTTGCTGGTATGGCTACCGAAAGCATAAGTGCATCCTCACCTTGTAAGTATGTCCGCAATATGGTTGAGGACTTCTTCTACTCAAATTTATACGTTGATACAACACCAACTAATTTGACACCAGGCGTTACGTATTACTTAAGCACCACACCAGGCAACTGGACTACTACTCCCGACACGACGACAGCCGGTGCAGTTGTTCGCTCCTGTGGTGTCGCAGTAGACACCAACAAGATGTCTATTGAAATCCAATCCGCAACGGTAATCTAATGGCAAATCGTAAGATCACAGTTCTCAACCCTGCTGGTTATCAGGAGTTATTCCAGAGTGGCGATAACTTGATCGTCGATGGTGCCGTTAACCTACAGTCCAACGGCCTGACAGGAGTACCAAACCCTGCTGTGAACCTTGATGCTGCTAACAAGTTCTATGTAGATGCGGGGGATACTGTTAATTCAGGAAACATAACCACCAATACAAATGCTATTAGTGCCAATACAAATGCAATAAGCACCAACGCAAATAATATCAGTACTAATACAAATTCTATTAGTACCAATACAAATGGCATTAGTACCAATACAAGTGACATAAGTGCATTAGATACACGTCTCACTACAGCTGAAGGAGATATTACAGCAATACCAGCAGCTAATAATCCACAGATAGATATCACTGGTAGTACAGGAATTACTGTTACAGGGGGCTCATTTACTTTGAACCAAGCAGGTGCTGCGACAATTGATATTGCAGGTCCAGATATATCAAGTTTTATAAGCGAACCTACTACTGACGGTACGTTTGTTTTAACTCAATCAGGCACTACAACATCATATACAGATACAATCGACGGTGGTACTTATTGATAGAATAAGTGAAGCAGTTATTACTGCGATATATCGCTTATTAGCCGATGAAGCTACAACTAAAAAGATCAAATGTACTTGTTAATGGTGCAGCAAAAACACCAACAGCGTCTCAACTAGACTTTGGCGAACTTGCCATTAACTACAGTGCAAATGACCCAGTAATTTTTCTAAAAGATAGTAATAATCAAGTTATTCGTATTTCAGGAATAGGTCTTCCTGATTTGTCAGATAGTTCTTCCCAATCGGGAACGCTAGACGATCGCTACCTGATGCTTTCTGGTGGCACGTTGACAGGAAACATCACCCTGTTTGCCGATCCTACAGCTGCAATGGAGGCTGCTACGAAGCAGTATGTAGATACTGAACTCGGTAATATTAATATTCCTTCTGCTACTGAAGTAGGAACAGTTGCACCTACCAGCCCTGACGAAGGTGCGCTTTGGTGGGATACAAACGACGGTCGTTTATATGTCTACTACACAGACGCTAACTCATCGCAGTGGATACCTGCAGTTCCTGAAACGACTATCTTGGCAGCAACAGTAATCAACACAGATGATGTTGAGTACTACTTGACTGGTATCTCTGGCGCTTTCGATGGTACAGATGATGAATTTAATTATTCAACATCTCTGTCTTATAATCCAGATAAGAACACGGTTACATCACCCAAGTTGAATGGTGCGGTTATAAATCCCGGTGCATACACAACAACAGCACGTAATAGCCTGACTGGGTTGAATGCTGGAGACATGATCTTCAACTCATCAGACAGTAAACTTCAAATCTGGAATGGAACTGTTTGGGAAGCAGCGGGTGGTGCATCTGTTTCTCCTCCATCAATTGGTAATGTAGTACTTACAGAGCAAAATACTTCAGGTGATCGCTTTACTAGTGAAGCATTTTCTGTTGCTATTACGATGCTTGATGAAGGTGCACCTGTAAGTCAAAAGGGTATCAAAGGTAAGGTTACTGCACAATTTCAACAGTTCCCATCAACAACAGCTATTACTGCTGAAACAGTTTCTACCAGTGCCTCAAATATAGGTAATTCTACAAAAAGTGGTAGCAGTATTCTTAATAACAATTATTGGGTATCTGCTTTTCAATTAGTTGATCCGTCTACTGATGCAGTTAGATGTTTTATGTGGATCCCCGATAATAGTAATAGCAATGACGATATGTTGGAAAATGCGAGCAAAGATTTAGTTGCCTACACAACACTTAAAAATAATTTCTATACAGCATTTTCGGATGAGTATCCAAGACATGTAAAAGCAAATAGGCTGGGCACATTCCTTAACGTTTTTGGTAGGAGAGACGATAATTATAATTCATCTTTTAACATTTCAAATATTCTTGGTGGCAACCCATCAAAATCCTCGGGATGTAAAGTTTCAACGGATGCTTACATTTACGATTTTCGGGCTAACGGTACGGTATATCGTACTGAACTTGATGGAAGTAATTATACTACCATTTCATGTACTGGAATAAATGGATCCGGTGGTGGTATGCATGCTATTGAAACTTTGTCCGACAGGGTCTTTATTATTGGAAGAGATAGCACGTCAAACAATCTTTGGTATAGAGAACTTACAGACGCTCAAAGTGCAAGCCTTTCACAAGGCAGCTATATTTACAAAGACGGATCTATATCAACCTATATGCGCAACGAAGTAGGTTGCGTTATCTGGCATAAAGGGGCCGTAATTACGGTCTTCAGAGATAAGATTCGTAGGTTTACTCCGGGTAATTCAACTCCTCAGTCGTATACATTACCTTCAGCACCTTCTGGCTATGTAAACGAATATTACTGTATTTGGGAAGACCCTTTTGGCAACTTAATCGCAAGAAATACAAATTACAATTCAAGCTACTCCGCCCGGGCAGCCCATTACTACTCCAGTAATAACTCAGGAGCTACCTGGGTTGCTAATGCTTACCCAACAGAAACAAGTGGCCATGAAGCTGAATTCATGGTACCTGACAATTATTTATACGGCCGCCGACAGCGTGCCAGAAAGGATGGCACCAACAACAACCTTTACTATTATGTAACCTCAATCCGCTCTCAGACAGTAACCGTAACTGATGGTGCTGATTTAAGTTTACTTAATGTTGGTGATGTTGTGAAAAAGCCTGGTGCAACAAATCCAATGTTGTTCGCAAAAATCGGCTCTATTACTTCAAATGGCAATGGGACCACAGACATTGTAGTTAATGGTTTCGATGATTTTGCAACAGGTGACTTCGTGGAGGCTACTGCCTCAACCGGAAACGCCACTTCAACTCGTTTCCTTGTGATTAATAGCAGCGGTGCTGTCACTACTACACAGTCAAGTGACCCTGGTTTTACCCAACTTGGTCCAGGCACTTCACAACAGATTAGTTTTCCAGCAACATTCCCAACAGGCAATACTCCTGATTCGGAATTGCCTGCTGGAACAACTCTGCAAGTAGAGGTAGACGCAACTAACAGCTCTGCTACTGATACCTTCTCGTCTAACATCATTACCCCCGCTTAATCATGAATGCACAACAATATGCAGAAGCAAAGAAAATCTTTGACACCTACGATGCTCGTGTCGAAGATCCTGGTTTAACCGTAGAAGAAGCCTGGTCTGAAACACTCGCCGGTCAATTAGTTGCCAAGCGCAACGAACTTTTGGCAGCATCAGACTGGACACAACTACCTGATACTCCTACTGATAAGGAGGCATGGGCTACGTACAGACAAGCTTTGCGGGATCTACCAGAACAAACAGGATATCCAGTACAAGTTACATTCCCCACCTCACCATTTGAATAATCATGGCATTAACATTCCCCCAATCACCATCCGTTAACGACGTTTATACCTATCAAGGTTCTTCATATGTATGGGACGGAGATAAGTGGACGTCTAGAGCACAAACCTCTGGTCTTCCATTGCTTCCCGATTCGAACGGGAACGTCAGCGTCACCGGCAGTTTAACTGTTGCTTCAACCGTTAGCGCATCTGGCTTTCGAGTTGATTTACTGACGACTTTACCATGAGCACTTTAAATGATGACGACCAGTTCCTGGTTCAAAGAGGAGCCAATTCTTATAAACTTAACGCGGAAGATCTAATGAGTACTATTAACGATACTGACCTATTACTAATCCAAAGAGGTACGGACAGCTATAAAGTCACTGGTCTCGATGTTAAAGATCAGCTTGGTACTTCTGGTTATTTCGACTCTCCTGTTCAGGTACTAACACCTCTCAACGGGGCAGGACTAAACGCAGGTCAGTCTTACGAACCATTGTCTACTGCAATTGTCAGCGAGACCGGTGGCGTCATCACTTTCACAGATGACACCGAACTGGCGAACATTGTTGGCCCCGTCAAGATGGTGGATGCCAACGGCAACGTGAAGACCCCACAGACCACAGCCATCACGGCAGCCACAACAATTACGGGCGAGGATCTCTTCGCAATCAATGCCTATTGGGGCGACGCTACGCAAAAAACAATCACGAACAATCTCGACATGACCGGATCAGGTGGACTGGTCTGGATCAAGAACAGGGGCAGCAGCGGTCAGGATCACATCCTTACTGACACTGTAAGAGGGGCAAACAAAGCCCTCAACTCCAACTCGAGCGGCTCTGAGGGCAACAGCACGAATCAACTTAAGGCCTTCACATCCACTGGCTTTACGATCGGGACCGACAATTCTGTTAATGAAAATTCTAAAGGCATGATGGCCTATTCGTTCGTGAAGGCCCGAGGCTTCATGGATATTGTCGAATACACAGGAACAGGCACGAGCACAACAAATAATGTTATCCCCCATGACCTTGGCGCAATTCCTGCTGTAATCATCACTAAGAACCTTAGTCAAGCTTCTAACTGGGGCTTCTGGCATAAAGACTTAACCAGGTCACAAATGCTGCGGCTGGATCGATCCGAGGGGGCAGTGAGCGTTTCAGACGCCTTCTTGAGTGACACAGACACTACGTTCACTTTGGGCCAGAACGGCACCCCGAATGATCAGGGTTCGGA
>VMHT01166382.1_pt1 | contig 17866 bp, 19 predicted proteins | sample 4693611 | NCBI WGS metagenome assembly VMHT01 (sample SAMN12280063, study PRJNA550983) | marine metagenome | isolation source: seawater sampled from same location over 5 years 0.02-0.2 micron viral filtrate | place: USA: collected off the coast of southern California halfway between the port... ...
GATTTCCAGGCTTATTCCATACAAGTTCAAACCATGTTAAGCAAAGAAACAAAAATGAGGCAAAGTATACATTGCTTGAAACTCCCTCACGATTCACAATGAGTGCAAGAGGATTAAATTTTGCGTAAAGGTCTCCAAAAACAAGACCAAGCACAGGTACAGCAATCCACAAAAATATCCATAAAATTAGAGGCGTAATAGATGTTTTAGCTGGTTCATTGTTTATCAAACCGGGGACAGTTAGTAAAAGAAGAATTATAAACCCGAATACTTTACCTGGTAAAGACTGCTTAGTTGAAAACAAAGTTTCTTGTGAAGTTAATATTGACTCTTTCCATGAGATTTTTAGAAAAACAAATGTTACAACGACTACTAAGACAGCTGCGTTTAAGACCATATCGAATGGAATTGGTAAATCACCAACATTAATTATTCCATGACTAAGCTGTGGAGAAATTTTCACTAACAGTAATGCTCCTTAGTAACTTCTTGTTGTTAAAAACTAATATATAATTAAACTTACATTATGTGTGTTGTTTGCAATATTATTGATAAAGATTACATAGACACTGCTCTTGCGGTTAAAGATACTATTACAGATGAGGTAATGACGATACCATTAAGATCACCAGTAGAAGCTCTCCACACCTTTGAAGGCATTCAGTCTATGCTTCTTAACGCTAACTTAATAGCATTAATCTTTTAATCTACTTGCAATTTGCACACTGATCTGTGCAGACACCAAACATTTCAACTCTGTGATCTTGGATTGCAAAATTAAACTGTTTTTCAATTTTTTTAATTTCTTTATCTAGTAGATTTTCAAATTCATTGCTCATTTCAACATCTATAATCTCACCACAATCACTACAAAATAAGTGGTGATGATGTGAGTGGTCTTCAAGTAAAAGCTCAACAACAGTTGAATTATCAGGAGTAGTAAACTCATGTAAAATTTTTATTTTCTTTAAATCATTTAAAACCCTATATAAGGTAGATTTAGCCACATTACCTGAAAGCTTTGATTGAAGCTCATCAATTGTGAGAGGATTCTTACTATCAAGTAAAGCTTCTAAAACTAAAATCCTAGGGTTTGTTATCGAAACTTTATGATCTGATAATATCTGCTTTGAAATTTCTGACATGAAATAATTATAATAAAACACTTAAAAAAAATGAGATAAATTCTCATTTAATACTTGACAATAAAATAAATGAGACTTAATCTCATTTATTGATAAACATTAAGGAGAATATTGAATAATAAACCAAGATTTAAATTCGCTATTTTAACGCTCTCATTAGTTTTAGTAGCATGTTCTGGAGGCAGCGCAGAAGCTGGTTGTCCAGAAATAGAAAATAGAGAAATTAATGTTGTTGCTACTACCCCAATGATTGGTGAGTTTGTAAGCCAAGTTGGTGGAGATAATATTAATCTTACAGTGTTAATGCCTTCTGAAGCAGATCCCCATACTTATGATCCAGCTCCACAAGACGCAGGGACGATAGCAGACGCAGATTTAGTTTTTTATACCGGTTTGAAATATGAGCCTGCAGCATTAATAAAGCTTCTTGAAAACTCAGCATGTAGTACAGAGGTTTTAGCAGAAGTCGGTGAAAGTGTATTCCCTATTGAGTTTAAAGAAGAAGGCCATGACGACCACGATGAAGAAGGCCATGACGACCACGATGAAGAAGGCCATGATGACCACGAGGGACATGGCCACGGAGCTTATGACCCTCACTTTTGGTTTGATCCAAATAGAGTTGCCTATGCAGCTGAATATATTGAGAGCAAATTAGTTCAGTTTGATCCAAGTAATGCTTCTGTGTACGAGGCAGCTGGAAAAGCTTACGTTACCGAGCTAAAAGGTTTAGTTGGTCAAGTATCTGAATTAATTTCCACAATACCTTCTCAAAATAGGAAACTGATAACTACACATGAGTCCCTAGGCTATCTTGAAGCAAAATTTGGACTTGAAGTATTATCAACAATAATTCCAAGCCTTGATTCAGCCAATGAAATATCCCCATTACAACTTGTCGGTGTCATTGATGTAATTGAAGACAACAATGTAAAAGTTATCTTTATTGAAGCAGAGGCACCTTCTGTGTATGCGGAAACAATTGTTGCAGAAACTGGAATAAAAGCAGTAAAAGGTTTATGGGTTGAAACCTTAAAAGAAGGACAATCCTATCCCGAGTTTTTATTCGATGCTGTTGAATTAATTGTGGAGAACCTAAGAAATACTGATTAGGTTAATTATAGATAATCTTCGTTAACTTTAAGAGAGGTATCTAAATGGATACTAAAGAAGTAAATAGCTTGGATATCCCTCTGATAATTTCAGATGGGTGTTGCGTGCATTTTGGAAGCTCCCCAGCTTTAGAAAGTGTTAACTTTTCGATAAACAGGGGTAAGAAAGTAGCAGTTGTTGGACCAAACGGAGGGGGCAAATCTACATTATTTAATGCACTTGCTGGATTAACTCCTCTTACTGAAGGCTCTTTGACCATAGAAGGTAAGAGTCCCGAGGAAGCAAAAGGTAAGATTAGCTATGTTCCACAAAGAGATTTAATTAATTGGAATTTTCCATTATCAGTAAAGCAGGTCGTTGAAATGGGCATAACCACTAAAAAAATTTCTAATTTATTTAACAGAAAGAAAGTCAACGAAAAAATAAAAAAAGCATTACAAGATGTGGGCTTAGAAGAAAAAATTAATAACAATATAAAAAGCTTATCTGGAGGACAGCTTCAAAGAGTTTTAATCGCTAGAGCTCTCGCGCAAGATTCTGAAATTTTATTACTAGATGAAGCTTTTAGTGCTGTTGATATTGGCGCCCAGGAAGACATAATGCAATTGATAAATAGTATTAACTTAGACGGTAAAACTATATTGATTGCTACACATGATGTGAATAATCTTGAAGAAAAATTTGATGAGGTTCTGTGTTTAAATAAACATTGTTGTGCATATGGAGATCCCTCAGAAGTCCTAACGCCTGAAGTTATTGAAGAGATGTATGGCTCACATACCGAACTTTTTATGAGTAAATCTCATTTTAAAACAGAGGAAAACAACAGTAATGATTGAGCTAATTCTAGATCCTTTCAAATATGATTTTATGATTAGGTCATTAATTACAGCATTTGCTTCAGGAGCTATGCTTTCAATTCTAGGACCGTTTGCAATCAACAGAAACATGGGTTTTATGGCTGATGCAATGGCGCATGCAACGCTTCCCATAATCGCTGTAGGAGTATTTTTGGGATTTAGCATATCTGAGTTAGGAGTACCCGCCGCAATTTTAATTGCAATCTTTCTTGGCCTAATTATAAAGAATACAAACGTAGGGGAAGATACAGCAATTGGAATAATTTTCTCCTCTTTTTTTGCATTAGGCTTTGTACTGATCTCGTTACTAAATGTGACAGTAAACCTGGAAGACTTGTTGTTCGGCCAAATACTTGCTGTAAGTACATCTGACGTTTATATTGTCATCAGCCTGTTATTAATAGTGTTTACAGTAGTGATTGTTTATTTCAAACAATTGTTGTTTTATTCTTTTGATCCTATTGGTGCTGAAGTAAAAGGACTTAATACGACATTTTTAAACTATTTGTTTTTAATTCTATTATCAATTTCTATTGTTGGTTCGCTGCAGACAGTTGGAATTATTTTGGTACTTAGCATGCTTATTATTCCAGCAGCTTCTGCAAAGCTGGTGACCGATACATTCGTTACTTCTATAAAAGTAAGTGTACTTTTTGGTATCATTTCTTCCATTTCAGGGCTTTACCTTTCATACTTTCTTAACCTTCCGTCAGGACCGTCAATGTCATTAGTTGCTACAGGAATATTTGTACTAAGTTTTCTATTTAATAAAACATCTAAAAAAGGCTCTCTAGCTACGGTTACGATTTCTTAAGTAATTAATATAAAAAGTATGTTTTACGATGAAGGGTCTGATTTAGAAGTTTACATAGGGTTGATACTTGGTTTTGGTGCAATAATATACTGGCTATATGACAAATGGTACTTGAAATACAAACACAATGAATATGATTGGAAGAATGTCTTAGAGGAAGAATAGTTTGAAAATAAATAGAGAATTCATAGATTATCAATCTCTTTTTTAAAGTTATTTTGGGTTTGGCCCGGAGTTTTAATTTCAGTGACAATTTCAAATAAAAAAACCGGGCGGTGCCCGGTTCAACTAAATAACGTAAACTGAGCACCTACATACGTAGAGACCACCAGTTCCAGTTATTTACTTTGTACATAAGACAATATAAACAAATTGGAATCAGAAAGTAAAGTGAGATATGTAAAAATTTTGTTAACTGATATTTATCAAGTAGTAGTATTTTTTAGTGCATCCTAATATTGAATTCATGAACGTAATAATTAGTGCTAACAATTTAACAAAAACATATGGAGAAAAAGAAACAAGCGTTACCGCTCTTGACAACATCAATATAAATTTTAACGAAATGCAATTTACAGCAATAATGGGTCCTTCTGGATCTGGAAAATCAACATTACTGCATTGCTTGGCTGGTTTAGACAGACCTTCATCTGGTCAAATTTATCTAAAAGATAGTGACATATCAAAATTAAATGATAAGCAGTTAACAAAAATTAGAAGAGATAGTTTTGGGTTTGTATTTCAAGCTTTCAACCTTATCCCAACTCTCACAGCGGAGGAAAACATTACACTGCCTGCGTCCATTGCTGGAAAAAAACCAGACATGAATTGGGTAAAAAAGGTTGTTGATACTGTTGACATTAGTGATAGATTGACACACAGACCAAATGAACTATCTGGTGGACAACAACAAAGAGTTGCCGCAGCAAGAGCTATGGCTACAAAGCCAGAAGTTATATTTGCTGATGAACCTTCTGGAAATCTTGACTCGAAGTCCAGTAAAGAACTTCTAGTATTTATGAAGTCAGTTGTTGAGGAGCTCAATCAGACAATAATTATGGTAACCCACGATCCATATGCTGCTTCATTTGCGAATAGGGTTGTAATGTTAAAAGATGGCAAGATAGCTAGCGATTTAGAAGAGCCAACTCAAGAAGAGATTATTTCAGAGGTCACTGCTCTAAGTGACATCTAATGTTTGGATTTACTAAACGCCCCTTATTTCTTATAGCCTGGAAGAACCTCAGGACTTATCCAGTTAGAATTTTTCTAACAACATCATCAATTATTCTTGGTGTAGCCGTAATTATTGCTTCAAATATATTTTCTGAAAGTAACAAATCAGCATTTGATAATCTGTTTACTGGAATATATGAAGGTGTTGATCTAGTAGTTCAACCTATACAAGAAGATTTTGCTCAAGGGTTCAGTGGTGACGGCGGTCAAGGACCTATTTCTTTTGAAGTAAAAAAAATACCAGATGAAAAAATTCAAGAAATACAGAATCTACCTAGTGTTAAGGCTGCCTGGGGTGAGGTTTTAGGCTACGCGCAGTACATTAAATTTGGTCCTAGAAAAGACTGCCACTCCTTAGTCAAAGAATGTCCAAGAGAAACAATATTAGTTCAGAATGGATTTGCACCTACATTTGGAGCTGCTTGGGACAACAATCCTTACGCTGCCCAGTGGTCACTAGTTGAAGGTAAACCTCCTACCAATATAAGAGAAGTTGTTATGGATGTTCTTACTGCTGAAAATCATGGTTTTGTAGTTGGCGATCAAGTCACAGTATTAGCTGGGGCAACACCCGCAACATTTACAATTACAGGTATAGCAGAATTCGCAAATGTTGGATCTCCAGGGGGTGCAACATTTGCATTGTTTGACTTCACAACTGCCCAAAAGTTATTAGATTCAATAGGCAGGGTTGACTTAATTAATGTTGTTGTGGAAAACAATTACGATGTTAATGAAGTTAAAAATCAAATAGCAAATCTAGATAGTGAAAATATAAATGTAATAAATGCCCAAGAAGCAGCTGCAGAACAAGCTGACTCAATCAAACAAGGTCTAGACTTTTTCAACACAATTCTAAATGTCTTTGCAGGAATAGCTATATTTGTTGGGGCTTTCATTATTCAAAATACATTTAGAATTCTTCTTCTTCAACGAACAAAAGAACTCTCTTTATTAAGAGCACTAGGTACATCTAAGAGACAAATATATAGGCTGGTTATCTCAGAATCTTTATTTATGTCAGTTGTTGGATCTGGTTTAGGAATTGGTTTAGGAATTGGGCTTGCAGTTGCAGTTAAAGAGGGCTTGCAGTATTTTGAGTTTGGACTCCCAGAAGGCCCGTTAGTTTTAACAACTGAAGCCGCACTTATTGGTTTAGCAATAGGTATTACAGTTACAATTCTTTCCTCACTACTTCCTGCTAGAAAAGCTTCTCAAGTAAGTCCAATGGAGGCAATAAGAGATAGTGTTTCAACTCCTAAAGCAAAATCACTGCTTTTAAGATTAATGTTTGGAACCCTTATCTCAACTGTTGGTTTCGGTATGTTATTCGGTGTTTTATTTGACTTTTTAGACCTTCCTACTCTTTCCTCTCTTCAGCAAGTAGGATTTGGTGCAGGTATTATTTTTATTGGGATTTCAGTCATAACTCCTTCAATTACAAAACCTTTTGTGTTTGTATTTGAAAAAATTTATAACCTAATATTTGGAATTTTAGGAAAACTAGCAACGGAAAACTCCAAGAGGACACCAAGAAGAACAGCTTCTACAGCTTCGGCTCTAATGATTGGCCTAACATTGATATCACTAGCTAATGTAATTACAACTTCTTTTAAAGCACAGGCTGAGACCCTGATTAGCGAAGTTATTCTAGCTGACTATCAAGTAAGTGCTGCAAATGTTTTTGCATCGCCAGGAATTCCAACCGGACTTTCAGAAGAGTTATTAGAACTTGATGAAGTGACCAAATTATCCCGTACCCGAGCCACCGTTGTTGGCTACAACCAAAGGCCCTTAATTTTAGGGGCTGTAGATGCTACAGTATTTGACCTTGTGAAAACGGATGATATTGAGGGAAGCAGGGAAGGATTCTTAATAGAAGATACCATTGGAATTCTAAAACAAACTGCTGAAAGGGAGGGTTTGTCAGTAGGAGATGAGGTATTACTCACTATTCCTGAAGCTGGAGAGAAGGCCTTTACTGTCTCATATATTTTCGATTGGACAACTCAACCTCCTGCAGAGTTTTTTGTTTTACTTGAAAACAATTCATTCTTTAGTGACGAGTCACTTGATACGGAATTATATTTCAATGTAAGGGAGAAAACACCAGAACTAGAAGAAAAAATTAATACTATTGTTGATGGATATCCCGGGGTTGAAATAAGAGATGAGGATGGTTTAGTTGAGGAAGCTAATAATCAAATCCAGTTATTACTAAATGTAATTTATGGGTTCCTTTCTATTTCAATATTTGTTGCATTATTTGGTATTACCAACACTCTTTCTTTATCAGTTTATGAGAGGACTAGAGAAATTGGGCTCATGAGAGCAATCGGTACATACAGAAAACAAATTAGAAGAATGATCTTTATTGAATCTTCTATTATTGCTATTTTTGGCGCAGCGCTTGGTACCGGTCTTGGAATTTTCTTTGCATGGAGTTTGATTCAAACTTTAGCTGACGAGGGTTTTACAGTTTTTGCTGTATCACTTGAGCAGACACTTCTTTGGATTGGTATCTCAATCATTGCAGGTGTCGTTGCGGCAATCTTGCCAGCAATTAGAGCATCAAGACAAAATATCCTAGAAGCAATCTCTTACGAGTAAATATTTTTAAGACGTAAGATATCTTTATGGCGCAAGAAGATATTGTAAAACTGTTATCAGAAATGGTAAAAATTCAATCTATAAGTTCTGATAAAAAGCACAGAGATGATGTTGATACATCTGCACAGTTTGTAGAAAATTTATTTTCTGGTCTGGGATTAAAAACACAAGTAATAAAGGTTGCTGGAGGAATGCCAGCGGTTGTTGCACACACTGAATTAGATCCATCTAAGAAAACCGTTTTGCTTTACGCCCATCATGATGTTCAACCTGTTGGGGATTTAGATTTATGGAACACTGAACCTTTTGATCCAATAGTGAAAGATGGAAGACTATATGGAAGAGGCTCTGGCGACAACAAATCTGGTGTAGTTGTACATTACAACGTAGTAAAAGAACTTCTCAACGACCTACCTGTAAACATCAAGATATTTGTAGAGGGTGAAGAAGAAATTGGTTCTCCTACTATGTCAGATTTTATTGAGCAGAATAGAGACGCCTTACAGGCTGACGTTATTGTTATTGCAGATTCTGGAAATGTAAAAATTGGGGTTCCAACAGTTACTACAACACTAAGAGGATTAGTTGATGGCATTATTGAAGTAGATCAACCCATGAGACCAATACATTCTGGAGTTGGCGGAGGAGTTGTTCCCGATGCATTTATGGTTTTAAGTAGAATTATTGCTTCTTTCCACAACGAAGAGGGAGAACTCATGATAGAAGGTTTAACATCCACAGATATGGAAGTAACAGAACTTGAGGAATCTTTTCTTAAAAAAATGCTTGGGTCAGATGACATAAACCTTTTTGATACTAAGAGTATCTCCAAAAGACTTTGGCTAGAGCCGGCGTTAGACGTATTAGCCATTGATGCACCAGCAGTTAAAGACGCAGTGAATTTAGTTATTCCTAAAGCGAGTGCAAAAATTAGTTTGAGACTTCCCCCAACAGAAGATCCGGAGCATGCAATGAAAATGCTTGAGGAACATGTGATGAAGAATATTCCTTGGAATGCGTCTGTTAAATTTATTCCAAATTCAAAAGGTTCTGGGGTAGTTGCAGATCCTAATAAACCATTTACAACAGAGCTAGTTAACAGTTTTAACTCGATCTGGAACAATGAGACTGCTTACATCGGTGTTGGCGGATCAATACCTTTTGCTAACGATTTTGTCAGAGAGTTTCCCAATGCAGAATTAGTATTAGTCGGTGCTGCTGATGAAGAACTAGGAAATGCCCACGCACCAAATGAAAGTGTCCAAATTGATCACATTGAAATGCTTATAGAAAGTCTTGTAAAAACTTTAAAAAATATTTCTTAAATTATATGGAAATAGGAATAGATTCATTCGCAAAAAAAACTCAAACTAATGAAGGTGGAACAGTTGAGGATGATGCAAAAGCAATGTCTGAACTTATTGAGAGAATAGTCCATGCAGACAAAGTAGGTTTAGATGTTTTTGGCCTTGGAGAACATCACAGAGAAGAGTTTTTAGACTCAGCAGCACATAATATACTTTCAGCTGCAGCAGCAAAGACAGAAAATATTAGGTTAACAAGTGCAGTTGCTGTAATAAGCGCAATGGATCCAGTTAGATTATTTCAAAATTATGCAACATTAGATTTAATTTCAAACGGAAGAGCGGAGATAGTAGCTGGAAGGGGTTCTTTCACCGAAGCTTTTCCTCTTTTTGGTTTGGATTTTAATGATTATGACGACCTCTATGCTGAAAAGCTTGACCTTCTATTAAGAATAAGGGACGAGAAAGAAGTCACGTGGTCTGGAAAATTTAGACCACCTTTGGAAAACCAGACAGTTTACCCAAGACCACTGCAAGAAAGGCTGCCTGTGTGGATTGGAGTTGGTGGAACGCCAGCTTCTTTCATAAGAGCAGGAACTCTCGGCCTTCCATTAATGGTTGCCGTTATAGGTGGAGAAACTCACAGATTCAGACCTTTAATAGATATGTATTATGAAGCTGCAGAAAAAGCAGGCCACGACAAAGGCTCACTTAAAGTTGGCCTTCATTCACTAGGATTTGTAGCAAACTCAAAAGAGGAGGCCATTGAGAGATATTATCCAGGATATAGAATTTGGTTCAATCAAATTGGAAAAGAGCGGGGCTGGCCACCAGTTACTATGGAGAGATTTGAACAACAAATTGGAGACTTGGGAGCTTATGTAATAGGTAGCCCAGAGGAAGTTGCTGAAAAATTGCTAAGACATAGTGAAGCTTTAGGAGGAATTTCACGCTTTACTTTTCAAATAGATAATGCTGGTTTAACTCACGAAGACTTACTTGAATCGTATTCATTAATTGGTAAAAAGGTTAAGCCTTTAGTTTTAAAGAATCTATAAAAAATCCTCATATATATTTGTTTACATAAATTTAACAATAACTTAAGCGGGCAGTGCATAATTTTTGTAAAATTAGCATGTAATTTAAGGTAGTTAGATTACATCAACAATTTAATAAGAGGGAACTTATGGAAGGTAGGTTAACTAATGAAAAAATTCTTTATACAAGATGATGTATCAACTGCAAAAACATCCTCGGTTATATTCTTAATATCTGGAGTTATAGCATTTATACAGCCAGATATATTAGTAATCAAAACATTAGCAAGTTTCTTTGGAGCTGTGGCGATAGCACAGATTGTACTGCTTGGCCCACAAATCATGGAAGACAGTATTCCTGAATCTTGGAGAACTGCAAACGCTATGATTGCTGCTGTTATTTTGCTAGATAATTTAATCGATACTGGTTATGTCGCAAGAGAATTAGAAAACCCAATTGCACGAGAACCAATATTTATATTTCTTAATTTTGCCTTTCTTGGGTATGCTTTTACGACTGAAGGTAATATGTCTAATGTATTCAGGTATATGATTATGTTTGGTGCCTCATCTTTTATTCTTGTTTTAGGTACAGAGTTCTTCTTTGGAGTCGAGATACCAGAGTCTCTTGACATAATATTTTTGCCAGTGTTCTTTACGTGGCTTATAGGAATTACAGCAGGAACTTACACAGCTTTTAGTAATAAATAAAAAAAATAAAGAAAGGAAATGAAATGAAAGCATTTTTTACCCAACCGATAGGGCAACTAGCAAGACAAAACTGTATTGGTTTTATTGGTTGTAATTTATATTTAATTGGTAATGGTTTCGGACTATATGAGGGGCCAGAGGGGATTAATAGAATATTCAATTTTGCCTGGGCATTTACACTATTAGGAATAATTTTGGGAGGTTATTATTTAATAGAAGATCAAGTGCCAGAATACTGGAGAATGGCAACAGGCATATTAGGTGGAGTGATAATTCTTGGCACACTGATTGAAATATCATTCCCAGAATTTAGAGAAAATGGTTTTGCTGGGATGTATTTTTTATGGGCATTTAACTCATTAACATTTTCTTTAACAATAAGAGGTACAGGAGTCTTCAGACCGGTCTATGAATACCTAAGCATTTTTGCTTTTACATTCATATTGATAGGTTCAGGAGCACAGCTCTTTTTTGACTACACACCACCAGAGTCAATTCAACCATTATTTGGAATTGGCTGGATTGCGATGATTATTGGATTAGGTGTTGGTAGTTATGTTGCATGGGGCGACAAGCTTACAGCCAGCACAGATTAATAAATTAAGATAGGAGATAAAATGAAACAGTTCTTTTTACAAGATGTAAAAGAGCAATCACAACAATCAGCATATTTATTTATAGTAATAAATATTGTTTGGTTTGCTGGGGGGATTGCTGAACTGGATTACGGCAATTTTGATAACGTACTACAGTTATTTTGGTCTTTTTCAATTGTTGGAATACTTTTAGGTTTAAAAGATTTGCACGGAGATGCACTTCCTGAAGACTGGAGACAAGGATACACAATGATGGCTGCAGCAGTACTTGTTGCATCTCTCTTAGGTATTAATGAAGACTTAAACACTGCTGGAATTTGGACAATTTTTGGATTTGGAATCCTGGGTCTAGGTATAACTTCAGAAGGGGTAATTGGCAATATATGGAGATATGCTGCAGTTATTGCTGGTTTATTTGGAATTATTGCAAGCGGTAGTGAATTTGTTACTGGGACAAGCATAATTGCAGACGACAGCCCTTTACAGTTTGTTGCTTTCGTAACATTTATTGCTGGTGTCGGTGTAGGACCGTTACTTGCATGGAATAAAAAAGAATAAAAATAATTTTAAAGAAGGGAAAATTATGTATGTAAGACTAGGGTTAGCAACCCCAAAAGAAGGAATGGAAGAAGATGCCCTCAATTATTTTAGGGACGTGTCAATTCCCGTATATGACCAGGTAAGTGGTCTGCTCGGTGCTGCAGCATGTATTAATAATGCTGGGCAACTTATGGCATGGACTACTTGGGCTAATAACGAAGCAAAAGAAGCTGCAATGGCAGAGTTTCAGCAAAATCTTTCGGGTTTAGCTGATTTTATAACTGAACCACCAACAATTCTAGAAGGGCCAATGGTTGCCGGACAACAGTACATCATGGTTCCAAAAGATGGAGAAGATTCCTTTTTTGCAAGGTTTGTCTTAGGTGGGGGCACTCAAGATGGTAAAACATATGATGATGTAGCGGAATTTATGTCTAATACTGTATACCCAGCTTATGAAGATGTGGAAGGAATTTTTGCCACTGCTGCATGTAAGGTAGGAGATGATAGTGGCTTTAGTTTCAATTTTTGGACTAGTCACGATGCAGCACATGCTGCGTCAGATGTAATTTCATCAATTGTATCAGATGCAGTAGCAAATTTGATAAGAGAAGCTCCTCAGGAGCTAACAGGAGAATGTACAGTTTGGAAAAACTATGTAGATTTTCCTGTAGGAAAAATGTAGAAAGGAAATTACTTATGTTGAGTAAAAAAGAAGCCCAACTTGGTGTAACAATGGCAAGAATTGCTGCTATTGGAACAGTAATTATATTTGGTATACAGGCTTTGTTAATTGGTCCAGATCAAGTGGGATATAGTTCACAATATGGAGCAGTCGTTGATGTTGTATCGTTCGTACAAATATTTGGATTTTTGTTCACCATTCAACTGACTAGACAGTTATTTGGTGAAAACAATCCTTATTTTAGAATTGTAGGTCGAATCTTATTTGCTGCAGCTGTCATACAGCTAACAGGCACATTGTCAGCGACCGCAAACAACAATGCAGTCTTTGATACAGTTCTTTCAACAGACCAAGCAGGAGCAGTTTCTAATATTGGACAAACTGTGACCTTTATACTTTATGGTATTTGGGCACTGTGTCTCATTAGTGCTGATGTTAAAAAACTAGTTCCTTCATGGGCAAGAATGTCTGGTCAGGGAGCAGCATACTTGGTGATTGCAGTACAACTTGGATCACTATTTGGCTTAGTGCCTGCAGCGGCTTTTATTCCTGTATTTATTATTGGTGGAGTGGTTTTGTTTCCAGTCTTTGTTTTTGGAATAAGTGTTGCATTTCAGTCATACTCACCAAGCGAATAACAAAATAGAAAGGAAAAAATGGAAACATTTAAAGATGAAATTAAAAACCTAAAAGCAATAACAAGAGTCATTGCTGTTTGTGTTTTAGCAAACTTTGTGATCTTGGCGCTTTTATTAGGACCAGATTCTGTTGGCTTTGACTCAACTTACGGACCAATTACGTCGATATTAAACTTTGTAATTGCATTCTTAACTACAGGAGTACTGCTAGGTATTTATATAGTTTTTGATGTTAAACAAACTTTTGATTTGTCACATATGCATAACATCTTGTTTGTTAGTATAACGGTTCAGATGTTGTTTTCTCTAGGAGCAGTATTCAATTACTACAGCGTTTTTGATACAGTCTTAGATGCTGATACTGTTGGTGCAATATCAGGCTCATTTACAAATACAATATTTTTCTTATATGGAATGTATGCGTATTTGCTAGTTAGGACTGACAAGCGAAGAGGAAATTTATTGAGTAATAGGACCCAAACGGTTGGAACAATCTTTGCTGTAATAATAATTCCTGTTCAAGCACTAACTCTTTTTGGAATCATACCAGCAGCAGCTTTTGCCGGGCTATTTGTTCTTGGAGGGGTAATCTTATACCCACTATTTATTCTTGGTGTTGGAGATGCCATTGGAAATCATACAGTACAAGATGTATAAGAATTTACGTTGCTAGGGAACTACAACATTTAAAAATTAAAAAGGGGATTTATATAAATCCCCTTTTTTAATAAAAAAGATATATACCATAATTTTATGTTCAAGAAAACAGTAAGAATCCTTACAGTTTTAATACTTATTTACTTATTAACGTCTGATAATTACCTAGCTAGAAGATTAACTCAGCTTCCTGAACTCCTTTTAAATTTTTTTTAACGTATCATTTCATTATGAAGATTAATGATTTCAAAGATGTGGAATATATAAATTTAATTACTTATAAAAAGGATGGGTCTTCAATCACAACTCCTGTTTGGGTTGCCCCTCATGATAATTCTTTAGTAGTCACCACTAGTCTTAGTGCTGGAAAAGTTAAAAGAATAAGAAACAATGGAAAAGCCACAATTTATACAACAAATCAGAGCGGCTCACAAAAGCTTTCAGAAAGCTTAGATGTTAAAGGATCACTAATCACTGAACCCGAAGCAAAAGCTGAAGCAGTAAATATTATTAAAAAAAAATATGGTGTTATTTCAAAAATGTTCCTTAGGGGACCTGATGAAAATCGTGCAATTATTAAGCTTGATGATTTAGGAGGTGAGTAATGTTTTGTCCTGAATGTGGGTGTGAAGATGAAAAATAATTTATGAAAACCAAGTGTGTTTTCCAAATTGGTTTCTTGGCACAGCAGTGTTTGTATCAAGAAACCATTTGAAACCCTTAAGAACAGAACTTAAATACGATTTAAGTTTTGTGTCAATATATATCCTATAAGGTAAATAAGATAATATTTTAGGCCATTTACTCAACAGATATGGATATACAGTTATCGATAACTCAGAACCATCAGGATGCTCATTAATTCTCCACTCTACATATGACTTTGGCCCACCATCTTGGCCTATCCATAAATTATATCCCTCACCTTCAAACCACTCTGAAAACTCCCTTATATAAGTCATCCCATTTAGATAGACAAGCGTATCTTTATGTGTGCCACCTGACCACTGAAGGGATGTGTTTTCTTTGCAAAAAGGATGAGAATCGTTCAAATTGTTTTCTGCAGATATTGCACTCCATAGTTCAGAAACATTTTGTGAAAAAACTTGACTGTGTTTTGAACTAAAAGAATTCATAAATTTAGAATAAAATATTTATTAAAATAACAAAAAAAAATACGATAATTAATTTAAATTTCACAATCTTTAAACTTTGTGACAATATTTTCACAAATAATATCATTTTGTGAAAATATTAGTTAAATACCTGAAAACGTTTATGAAGATTTATATAATTTTAAGCGGGGATAATTATTCTTCTATAAAAACTTGGTAAAGGCTTTGGGGGAAGTTTTTACAGGTCACTGAAAATAAACCGAGATTTATCTCGGTTTATTAATTACAGTAACAAAAGTGAACATGCAAAAATAATGCACAGAACCAGGCCATAGTAAGCAATTACAACTGTGTAAATTCTTTGCTCTTTTTCTAGTCTAATTACTGACAAGTTTGTTATTGAGTAGTAAATCAAAATGAAAAATGAACTTAATTTTATAGAATCTATGACATTGAGTTGATATATCCCAATAATCACCGTAATCAAAACTAGTACTTCTGAAAGATATGCAGAGTTAAACTTTTTATGGATAGTAGATAAAGCTCTTGGGAGGACCCCATCTCTTGCCATTGCAACATATATTCTGCTAATACCAGGCATTAACGCAAGGAAGACGGAAGTCATTGCAATAGAAGATCCAAATACAATTAAAAAGGAAAATTCAGACATAGCACTCAGGTCCATAGCTATTAGTAAAGGAGTCTTGGAGTTCATTACTATCTCAGGGTCAACTATTGAAAGGGTAACCCAACTAATTATTAAATAGCAAAGTACGGTTATTCCAAGACCAGTAAAAATAGCGGTTGGAATAATCTTTTCTGGATTCTTTATCTCTTCACCAAAGGTAGCTAATCTCGAATAGCCCGTAAATGCAAAAAACCAAATACTTCCTGATAATAAAAGACTATTTATAGAAAACTGATCAGTGATAGGTATATTGAAACGTACTCCAGGTGTTGTGAGTATTGATACAGTATAAAAAGCTAATAATCCAAAAAGTATCCAAACAAACCATTTTGCAATTCTTGCTGTTTTATGAATTCCTGTAAAACCTATCAAAAAGACAACGAAAGACAACAAAATAGCGAATTCTTTACTATTTACAGGTGACAGATAATTTCCAAGAGTTAAAGCAATCGCTATACAACTAATTGTTTTTCCAATGATAAAAACAAATCCTGCAATGTTTGCAGCTCCATTTCCAAGGACATTTTTTGCATACAAGTACGTACCTCCAGTTTGCGGATAGAGCGATGCAAGTTGAGCAGATGAAGATGCATTAGCAAATGCAAGAGTAGAGGCTAATAGCAGACCGAGAATTGCAGAATATGAACTTAACTTTGCAGTTGGTGCAATATTGTTAAACAATCCAGCACCAATCATCGAACTCAAACCTAAGTAAATTGAGTTTTTTAAAGTCAAAGTTCTTGAAAAATTATTTTCATTCATAAATAAATTTTAAAACAGTTTTAATAATTTCTAGAATAAGAATTAAAACAATTGTTTAAAATAAAGAAAAGATACAACATGTTTAATAAATTATCACCAACGCCAATCACTGATAAAAATCATAGAAGGTTATTAATATTTTCAATGGTTTGGTTTTTTTCAGGCGCCTGGATTGATTCAAGTGCTCACTCCTACCTCATAGAAGATATAGAAACTTTCTTCACCCCCTGGCACGCGCTACTTTACTCAGGCTATGCTTTTTCAGTTTTAGTAGCCATGTACATAAAAAATCAAATAAAAGATTATAAAGTCGATGTCGGCGTCTTAGGTGCTGTAGTTTTTGGAATTGGTGGAGCTTCAGACGCAATTTGGCATACTCTTTTTGGAATCGAAACAGGGGTTGAACCTTTGATCACACCATCACACCTCATGTTATTCCTAGGTTCATTTTTAATGTTGGACTATGTTTTCACAGCTAGACCATCAAAAGAGAAACTGGACAATGCAGCAATTTTTTCAGCAGCAACAAGTTATGGATTGGTCATGTTTATCACACTTTTTATAAATCCATTTTTAGATATCTGGTCTTTTATTGATAGAGAGGATGAACTTGCTGCGGGAGGTGTTATTTTGCAGGCAATGTTAGCTAGTTTTATCTTTGTCTATATAATTCGATTCAAAGTTACAGCAAAACAAATGTCTACTATTTACCTAGTTTCTTTTTTATATATCTCTATAAATCCAAGCCTTGGTGAGTTTGATCGTACTATTTTGATTTGTATTTCTGGACTAATAATGGCGGTACTCATTTATCAAATTACTAATTGGTACCAAACAACTAACCACGATAGAAAAATTCAGATAAGTGCAGCATTAGTTGCCGGATCTTACGGATTGGTTTTTGTCCTGCATTTATTAGTTTTTTCATCAATAAACGAAATAGATCTAACATGGCGTTTCTATGGCCTTGGGGGCTTAGTTACTACACCATTATTATTTGGTTATATGTTAGGAAATCTAGGCGTAAGTCCAACCTCCGGTGAAGTAGTAAACTAGTTTATTTAAAATTTCCTTAAACGTTCAACTATATTCCCAAGCTCTTTAATTGCAGTATCATTATTTTCGCTTAAGTTGGAGACTCTAATCGGCTTACCAATTTTGATTTTAATTTTTTTCTCTCTTTTGTTAAATAATTCGTTCAGTTGTGACACATCTCGTAATTGTTTACTGATAAATGATGCAAAGTAGTAAAACCAGGAGTTTTTTCCTTTTACATAAACCGGAACAAGAGGGAAGTTGTACTTTTTAGCAAGAACTATTGGAGTTTTCTCCCAAGGCCTATCCCTTAAGCCAAA
>VMHT01025393.1_pt1 | contig 17865 bp, 20 predicted proteins | sample 4693611 | NCBI WGS metagenome assembly VMHT01 (sample SAMN12280063, study PRJNA550983) | marine metagenome | isolation source: seawater sampled from same location over 5 years 0.02-0.2 micron viral filtrate | place: USA: collected off the coast of southern California halfway between the port... ...
CCAGAAAATATAGAGAGTGTCCAAGATGAGGTATTTAGACAATTCGCCGACGAGATGAAAACTCAATACGAGTTACTAGAAGCGGACTACAATGAGATAAAACATTCTAACAGAAAAATTAAAGATGAGATGGCATACAGGAACTACCTCGCCCGAGAGACACAGGGTAACTTTGAGATCTTAATAAAAAAACTATGTAAAGTAATAGCTAGGGATAATAATCAATATCACTTCGGAGAGACGATTATAGACAAAAGACATAATATTCAATTACCAGTTTTTAATAGTAATACGAAAAGATTTACAAATTACTCTAACAACACGAGGAGCTTCCTAGATGTCTTCCGTAAATAATTAATAACTTTGTTATTAATTATCTATATGCTTTTTCCTCTTCAAGCCTTTTTTTATAGCTTACAGAGGATATATACACAACTATGAGGCCTATTTAGTATATATTAAGGCCTAAAGTATATATGTAGTATAATATAAAAATTTTTATATTAGTTAGGGGGTGTTTTATATATCTAAATAAGGTATTATATATACTAAATAGCCCTAATAATACTGTATATATCCTCTGACAGCTATAAAAAAGGCTTGGAGAGGAAAAAGGCTTAAAGAGATAACTATTAAAAGAATGTCTTTTACGGGAGATTTAGACACGGACAATTTTGAGACTAATAAAAATGATTGGATAAGAATCCAAAAGTTTATACCAAAAGATAAAAAAATATGGTCGCCGTTTTATTGCGACGGTAAACAAGGACAGTATTTTAGAGAGATGGGCTACGATATTTATCATGAAGATAAAGATTTTTTTAAATACGAGCCGGAAGAATACGACTGCATTATAGACAATCCTCCTTTTTCTAAAAAAAGAGATATTCTAAAAAGATTAAAAAAATTAGATAAACCTTTTATTCTGATTCTTCCGGCGGTTGTATTAAGTTGTAAATATTTACTAGAAGATTTTGGAGATGAGTTACAGATTATTATCCCGACCCAAAGAATTAAATTTACTCAGTTAGGAAAAGATAATTCTAATTATACACCGCCCTTCGGGACTTATTATTATTGTTATAAAATGAATCTAGAAAAAGATCTTATTATTATACCTTAGAATAATTAATAATCTATATTATTAATTATCTAACTTTTTTCATGACAACTTATAAACCTTGATCTTAGACTTCAAAATATTCTTGTCTTCTTTTTTCTTGACTTCTTTTTTCATTTTTGGTTTTTTTTCGGGAGCCTTAATTTCTTCTGCTCCTTTGAGTTTTTTCATGACATCTTTTTCTAGCATTCTTTCAACAAGATCTTTTTTTTTCATTTTACTATATCCCGAGATAATAACATCGGCGTCATATTTTTTTACAATAGCTCTAAGACGAGGAAGAGTCATTTTTGTTAACATTCCCCTCGGATCCATTTTTTTATTATATTAAAAAAATATTTTTATATTTTTATATTTCTATATTCATAGCTTCCGGTATAGTTATTTTCATAAGGACAGAAGAATCCTCTCTCAAGATCGGGGACGTTAGATCAGGATTCATTACTTTTATAAGAATCTTATTAATTACTTTTTCTTGACTTAGGGTATGAGAGATGTTTGTAAAAGCCGTCGTTACAAAATCCTGCGACGCTAGATTAGATTTAGGGACAATAGCAAGGAGAGGGATATTTTCGTTTTTCTTTACAGAATCTTTAAAGCCGTCAATGATATCAGAAGTAATTAGAAAATAACCTTCTTTTATGAGTAACGGTAAATTACTAGCCGTTACGGGTGCTCCGTCCGTTTCTATAAAATTAGTCATCGCACTGTTATAAATACCGTCAGAATAAGCTAGATAAACTTTAGTACTAACTGTATTGTTACTAGTGCTTGTCGGATTTTGAGGGGTAGTTCCCTCGGGCACAGAGGTGCTGAATGTATTATACGGTCTGTCGGGAGCGTTACTAAAAACAGGGACACCCGGATTATTACTCGTTGTCATATTAAAAATCTGATCAGAGGCCTGAGTCGTTGTAGTTCCCGCGGGTATTGCTTTTCCGCCGGGCTGAGCTACGGCCGGTATTTTTACTTGAATATTAGTCAGAGAGGATATAGTAGTAGTAACGGAAGAATCTAGAGATTGTGTAGTCGTAACACCGTATACCGGGACGGCTTTAGAAGGATCTGTAAAAAGATATTGACATAACTCTTTGTTAAGATCTGTATTTAATTGTGCATATTGGAAGCCTAGTCTACTCCAAAATGATTGACTCCAAGAGCTTATAGCCCTAGTTTTTTCTATAAAAAAATCTTCGTAACGTGCAAAGGAGGGACCGAAAAAAGCTTTATCTCCTAATTTATTAGAATTTTTAAATGCAAAGTTATGAATCATAATACCCGTTTCTCTTGTTACAGGTTTTTCAAAGCGATCCAGTAACGCCTGCGGGGTTTTATTTACTCCTCCGATATGCTGTAACGAGTATTGCTGTGTAGTTCCTGTAATATTAACTTGTTTAGAGAGTTTTTTCAAAAATGCACCAGGCTGACCTGCGGTCGGAAATAAGTTACCGAATTTATCGTATACGGGGTTCCTTATAGGAGAGTGTAAAAAGTTAAGCTCAAAGACAGATTTACTATTATTAAACTGTAATTCAAAATCCGTACTTCCTATTAAAATACCTTCTCTCGTTTGATCATAGATTCCTGCGTCTTGTATTGCGATTCCTGTGTTACTTAGATTCTGATAACCCGCCCTCGTGTTAAGGACCTTAGAGGAGCAGAATTGCTGAGTAGGGCTTTTTCCGTTTGGAAAAAAATTTTTAGGAAAAGCATAGTAATGAGTAAAACGGAAATTTTCCCACTTATAAGTATCCGAAATATTTGTTCCGGGGGTAAGATCTCTATATAGTTGCATAAGTATATTATAGTCACGCATAGACACGAAGATTTTACGCCCCGCATGGTAATTTTGTACTCCTGAAAAATTCGCTACTTCATAATTATTTATGGGTATTAATTTAGAAATTGCACTAACGTTATAATCATTTGTCTCGCTTTTACTTAGCTGATCACTTATAATTTTAGATAATTGTGTTACCCCGTATACGCCTCTCGGTATAAATATAGGAGATGTTATTATAAAAGGTTTTAGATATCCTTCGTCTGTAAATTCTACGCATCCTATCGGCTCATTACTACCGCCCACGCCGTCAATAGAATCAAAGCCAGTTGTTTCTGTAGTTTGAAAATTAAAACGAGGGAGCGTGCTATTAGCCGAGGTACTTTGTACCGTCGCATCTCCGGGTAAAATATTTGTTTTACCTTTAATCAAAGCCGGCTTAGACATATTATTATTTAAATTATCCATAATTCCGTCGGTTACTTTATTCGGCCTAATATATTGTCTATTTTGAATATCAGGAGCCGAGGTAGCTTGCGGATTATTAATATCGGTATTCTGCGAGACTTCTAGAATCTCTAAAACGCAGGGATTATCATCTGTGTCAAAAGCCGGTATCATATACCTTTCTCCGACTTTATATCCTTGACCAGGGGACGTAACTTCTACTCCGCATATTGGTCCTGTCACTAATCCAAAGCCTAACGTTACTGTTACTTGACATCCTGTCCCTGATCCTGATCTAGGATCTTCAAGTATAGGTGCTAGAGTGTAAGCTCCCGCGGGCCCCGTTGCCGTGCTCTGCACTACAGCTATATTAAAACCGAGTTTTACGCCTCCTGTATTATTTACATATCTTTTTAACTCTTGAGGCCATGTAAAAGTTTGTCCCGTAGTCGGAGGGACAGTTCCAGGAAAAAGATTATTCACGCACGGTTCAAAGCTACAAAAAGCCTGCGACGCAGGGTTACCCCCTATTATTGCTAGCTGTCCGGGCTGACATCCAAAATACGCATTAACTCCGTCCCCATTCATAAATACTTGTTCGTCAATAAAAGTATTCATTAGACTCAGATCGTCTCTACATCTTCCTAAATATACTACTTTTTCTACTTGTTGTGTCCCATTCATAACGGCTACGAATTGAGGTTCTTGATCATTTGTATTTAAAAATTCTTCTTCATATTGATTCGGGCGATATACGACTCTAGGTCTAAAATGATATTGAGTTCCATTTGCCCCTCCGGGAGGGAGTATCGGAGGAAAAACATAAGAGGACATCTGAAGTTTATATTTAGCATTTTGGGCCCCTGACATGTATCCCGCTCCGTTAGGAAGGTCGTACATTTGTGCACCAAAATATTTATCGTTATCTAGTCTTTTATTTTCATTCCTAGTAAAATGTATAGTTGGATTACCCGTCACTATATTTGTCGGAGGGGCTATTGCGTTAGCGTTAGAATAGTAAATTGTCTCTTTTACTGTCCCTGATCCTGACCCGTCTATAGTTATAAAACCAGGGGACGGGATATCCATAGCCGTAGTAAAATTGCAATTTACACTAGCTACCCCTCCTAATTTATCTTCTTCAAAAAGATGTAATTGATTATTCTGAGGAAAAAAATTTGCACTAGGTCTCGGACCGTCGTTTACAAAAACTTTATCCCCTGATCTATAATTTACACCGGCTCTTAAAATGCAATGAGGTGTTACATTATTAAAATCGCCTGTTCCTCCTATAACCATGTCTACCCCGCTTCCGTTTGTAGTTGTCCCTAAGGCTCTGCCCATAATAGGCTGTAAAAGTGCACCTGCCCCCGCTGTTGTAGTTATACTAATTGTCGGTGCACTTGAATAGCCTGCTCCGACCTGTACTACACGTGCACTAATAATTATTCCTCCTGCCCCGATTTTAGTAATATATCCGAAGGCCTCATGAGTCGGAGGCCCGCCCCCTGAAAAATTAAGAGCGTCTCCCACCGCATAACCGAGCCCGGCATTAGTAACGTTTATGTCTATTACTATATCGGGGCCTCCTCCAAAATACGTATAACTAAAACCATTATTAGGATTACTAAAATTTTTAAAATATTCTTCATAAACTATTTCCGGAAAAGTTAAAACTAAAGGTATGTCCGCAGGAGTCGGAGTAGCATTTCTAAGGACAGTAATATCAAAATCCGGGATTTTTGCACTAATTTTAATTATTTCTGTGCTCGGATCGTTTGGGACACCTTCTAAAGCCGTCCCTAAAGATCCATTTCCTTCTAGGGCACTAATTACCTGCATCAGAGGAGCCTGAGTCGGGCTATTTTCCGTGTTTCTATGTTGTAAAACATCTGTTAATAACATTCCTGTCGTGTCGTTACTATTAGAGCTATATCCGGTCTCGGGTGTCCCGTATTTAGTCGGACTCAAAGCTAGAAAAGATCCATGAGTCGCGTAAAATCCGTAACATATTTCTTCGTCTACGTCGTCTAAAATTTCCATAGCACTACCCACGATCCCAGGATAATTAAGATGAGTATTTATAATTTCTACTTGCGTCCCCGGAGGAAGACGCATCCCATTATTAATAGGGTACTCCCATGTACTAGTGTCCTCTGATTTTACAGAAAAATTTCTATTTAGATCAAAATAGGCCGTATTTTGTAAATTCGGTGTGCCCGAGATTGCTTGCTTCTTGCTCATATTTTATAATATAATATATTTATTATAAAATAGTATTTATCCTGACTCCGTCGCTGATCGCGTATACAGTATTTATACCCAAAGGAGCCCCGTGTGCAGGGTTACTTGATAAATCTAATTTTATAGTTTGTCCCACTGTAAATTTTTCGTCTACGTCTATTTTTATTCCTCCGTTTGTAATACCTCCGAATTTAAGAGTTTTTTTTAATACAGGTGTCCCTCCTCCGACTGTCCCGGGCTCAAAGCAGTCCGTTACGCTTAGATCAAAAATCGCAGGATCTTGCAAGCATGAATTCATTTCTACGGAAGATATTATTACTTCTTCATTAAGAGGCACGGTATAATGAAAAGTATTGCTTTTACCTCTAAGGGCCGTTATACGCTCCAAGATTAACGAAGTATTGAAGATTGGGTTTATTTCAATGTTACCTTTATTTAATAAACCTGTCCCGGCACTAGTAACTACCGCCTTATTTATCCTCATAAAATTTGTAGCTAGGGCTACAGGAGTCAATCCATTTAATTGCACCGTCTCTACGCCTTCAGAAAAGTCATCTATAAGACCCGTTACTTTGACACACACTCCCCCGGAGCCCCCCAAAGTGTCATTTACATTATCGCTTCGTATTTGACACGGGACAGCGGTAGCAAGGTCGTCATAAACGGCCTTCGTCGTGTCGTCCCATAGTGTATTTAAGATAGTGTCCATCCCCGAGGCCGTACCGTAAAGATCTACAGTTTTTTGATTTTGTAAAAGTCCACGAGATAAATCTAATTTATAAAGACTCCCTTGTTTTGTCAGATTAATATTATTAGTAGCGTCTACTTCTACATGCTGTCTAACTAATGAATTAGGCTCTCTTGCCCCGTTACCTAGAACGTCTATTGTAAGATCGCACTTATTTACAGTGCTATTATTTTTTATAGTTAAAAAAACAAAATCCGTAACTCCTCCGATCGTCCTAGAATAAATTTCATTAGCTTGTATAGTTTTTTCTATTAATACGGCGGGCTTAAGTGCAGAATTTTTTCCTCCTAATACTTTGAATAAAACATTTTGACTCGCTTTTACGTTAAAAGTCATAGAAGTAAGACCTAAAACGAATGTGTCCTTGGTTGTGTAAGTCTCTAGGGGAGATATTGTTAATTTATTACTTAGAACATCAATCAACTGAGCCATCTTTTTTATATATATTAAAATATTTTGGAAAATATTTTAATTTAGAAAATTACAATTCTAATTGAAGTCCTTCCGAACCGACAGATAAAACAACGTCAGAAAAGACAAAGCTATTAACTCGGGTATTTTGTCCCCGATCTTGTGAAAATCCCATTCTGATCTGAGGCTCGGCGGAACGTAAGTCGTAGGAGAAGTCGCCCACGGCAAGCTCTCTACCGATCCCGAAGGTTTGAGAGTAAATATCCAGGTCAAAAGCGTCGCCAGATCCAAGAGATTTAACGATTTTATCGCACCCCTTAATAGCCTTAACGAGCTCATTCTGAGCGAGGCATCTGTCTTGTCTAATACTAGGGTCGTAGGAACGTAACGGAAAAGCCCGATTATCTACAAAATATTGAACACTATTCAAAAAGAGACGGCTAGGATCTAAGCCTCCGTAATAATTAGGGGCAAGTGTGTCTTCTTCTGAGGACACGTCGGAAAAAAGACTGATCATAGATTTAGCACGAGAGGCTACGCTAGGAAGCTCAGTAACGTGACGGCGAGCCGTAGTAATAATAGTGTCTATAAAATGGTGATATGTAGTATATTGGAATTTCATCCCCGAGAGGGCCTTGGAAGCCAGTGACGCAGGAGGAACAATCTGAACTGCTCTAAGCTCGCATTTAGTAACTTTGTAAGACACCTGTGTCCGATTAGCGAGTCTAAGCGTCCCGGCGAGAGCTATAGGAGCCGTTGCGTTAGTGCACGTGACTGATATATCCGCACCGCCTCCGGGCACGGTAAAGGCCGTAATAGGTCCGAAGTCAAAGCCATTAGAGTGCGACACGGAGTTACCTATAGCAAGGCCCGACTGCTCAATACTTTTAACGCCTGTGAGCGTAACTACGGCACCAGCGAGGACCGCATCGCAAGGAATCAGAGTGCACGGGCTTCTAACACCCGTAGCCGGGACAATGGAGCCAAGATTTTGACACACGAGCTCATTTTTGGCAAAAGTAATTTCAATTCTAAGACCAGAAGTAGCGATAACAGGCGTGAGACGCTCTTCGTCCCACCATCGGAAAACACCGCATTTAAGAGGTATACATAATCTACGACTAACGAATTTAGGAGCTCCGCTAGTGCTTATAGGTGACATCTGACCATTTATAGCCGAAGATCCGTCGCCAGAGTCGCAGGTCGGTAAAACGTCCGTCTCCCCACCGCCTCGCAGGGCGACAGCCGTGCGGTAGTCAGGAGGGGTACGCTGTGCCTCTTTAGAGCTACGCGGGGTTTGGTCATTATGGATTAGTTGGTCCTCAAAAATTGCCCACTGATTATAATTCTGCAGAGATTCTAAGAGCATGCCTCCCGCCCCCGAGCCGGCAAAAATGTCTAACTGTTGGATTAGGCACTGTCCAGAGCCCGGAAACATCCATCTCAGTCCAAAAGGAGATGTATTAAGAACGTCTACGGCGAGATATGACGATCTGCCTTTTAGGTAACCTATGTCCGGAGGAACTACTATAACGCATTTCTGCTGTGCAGTAAATTCTTGTTGGTTTTGGGGTACAAGACTTAAAACCTGAGATCCTTTTCTCATAACAGTAGCATCTGACATGTTTTTTATAATAAATAAAAAAATTTTTTTTATTTAGTTATTTTTTGGAACCTTTCATTAGAACAAGAGCAAAGTTAACACGCTTTTTAAGAAGGGGAGTCATTTTTCTTTTTTTCCCCAAAAAGTCAAAAGAATCCCCATTTTCTACTTTTTTCATTTTTTCTAATTCTGCTTTTTTGAATGTATAGCCCTTAGGTGTTTTTAATTGTTTATGTAACGCTCCTTCCTTAAATTCTATTTTTTCTCCGTCTATCGTAATTTCCTGCATATCTTCTTTTTTAGATTTTGTTTTACGCACAGGGGCTTTTTTTGTTTTTTCTTCTTTTTTCGGAGATTGAACATCTACTTTTCTGACAGCTCTCCCAGATCCGTACATTTTTATTTAGAAAAATAAAAATATTTTTATATATTTACGATTTATAAGACACGCGAGCCGTAATAGACTGAGACGAACCAGTGCTGTTAACGGCCTTAAGTCTAAGGTAACCTGCACCCAGGCCCGGAAGTGTAACACCGAATTGACCCGTACTAAAATCAAGATTGACAAAAACAGATGTTAATTCGTAATATGTTGTGTCGTCGTGACTGACCTGAATCTCAATAGATCCCGAGGTGTCCGTAAAAGCTCCCGAGATTGTAATAGAAGTGTCTATAGTCCTAAGATCTACCGACGTGCTCGTAGCACTAGAAGACCCCGAAACCGTTTGTGACGAAAAAACAGCCGTGTCCGTAGTAGTGAGACCGCCTCCCGAGACAGTGACGGCGAGAGAGCCCTGATCCGAGGCGATAACAACAGGAACAGAGGCAGATTTTCCTGCCTGTCCGAGAGAGGGAGTTTTTCCGTCAATTGAGGCGAGAGTGCTCTGTGCACTACTGTCGCTTACACTTACGGCGGATTGATTAGAAGCAATAACGACGGATAACGAATCATTCATTACATCCTGTCCAAGAGTAGCCGGTAATTTAGCATCAATGCTACTAAGAGTACTCTGAGCGGTACTATCTCCTACGGCGAGAGTCCCTACGCTCTGAGCTACGATATCAACATCCTGAGTAACACCCGTTTTAGCACTAGAAGTTACTTCCAGAAGCCCAGAAGAATCCGCTTTAAGGTGAGCGAGGCCTGTCCCCGCAGAGTCTTTAACAAGAAGAACCGAAGCACCTGACATTTTATTTACTTATTACTTATTTTTTTTTATTTTTTTTATCTCAGAATTTTTTATATTTTTATAACCGTCGGGTTTAGTGTATTTTGGGTCTAAAAATTTATAATCAATGTAATCGGGGTCGTCTAGCACATATGTATAGTGATAATGCTCGTCGCTCATTTTTTAGTAACTTTCTTTTTTATTTTTTCAAAAAGATCATTATCGGGCTTTCCTTGTCCTACTTGTTTAGGATTTTTCATAACGAAGCCGTATACACGCCCATAGGCCCATCTTTCTTTAGACATTTTTTTACCAGGCCCGCCTTTTTGTCCTTTTACATTTCTTACGCTTTCCGGATTAGTTTTATGAGCACCTATACCCCTATTATATACTTGTTTTATAATAGCTAGATCTATTTTAGAGAGTCGTGCTATTTGGGCTAGTGATATTGGAGAGTCTTTTTCTAATTTATGTTTTTCGTAAAATTTATCTCTAAAAGTTTTTACCATTTTTATAATATAGTAAAAATGGATAAAGGGATAAAAATCGGTAAATACAGATATGAAAAAAGCACGCGACCAGGTAAAAAATTAATGACAGTTGTAAAAGGTCGCACTATACATTTCGGGGACAGTAGTCTACAGCATTTTAAAGATAAAACAGGAATATGGAAAAGTAAAGACCATAATGATAAAGAGAGACAAAAAAATTACCTTACTAGATCTGCGGGTATAAAAAATAAAAAAGGGCAACTTACAAAAGATAACCCAGAGAGCCCTAACTACCATAGCCGGAGGGTGTTGTGGTAATTATTCTATTAATATATTCGGGGACAGTGACGTCCGCGTCATGACAATTCTGCTCCCAGATATATCTTCTATGTTTTTTCGTTGTTAAGTGGTGGTTATAGCATTGTTTAGGAATCCATTTTCCGCATTTACATAACACGAATGTTTTTTCTTCCATTTGTAATAATAAATTTATTATATAAAATATGGTAGCTCCTGCGGGTGACGAAGATTTTTGGGATTTTGTAAATGATAATATGCCGATATTATGGTTAGGTAGCAGTGTCCTCTTCCTCGCTTCCTTTACCTGTCTCTGCTGTCGGCTTGGTGTGTGTTGTTGTTAGTTTTTTCTTAGGTGCACTTTTTTTACCCGCCTTCTTTTTTTTCTTTTCTTGTTTTTTTACATAGTTAGACACGCCTGCTTCTACGGCTACTTTTATCATTCTTGTTAAAGACTGCTCCCAGATACATATACATCTAGGTAACTCCCTCTCCGTGCAGAATAAACATATGTCTTCGTCTTCAAAGTCCGAGATCATCTTTTATTTTATTATTATTTATTACAATAATAAAAATGTCATCTGAACCCCCTGCGACTGTTAGGATTATAAAAACTATTTTTGAAGGCCTAACTAGCATTATAAAAGTTATTAGGTGTAAAATTACATGCTCCTCGTGCAGAAGTGACTGTCAGCAACCCAGCTCTCCAGATCAGACAATCCCAGAGATTCAGGCGATCAAGGATTTTTATAGAACTTTAGACAGCGATTTAGCGGATCATAAAATAGTAAAAAAGACGAGTGTGTAGTATTATACTTGGAATTTATTGTCAAACTCTTCATAATAATAAGAGCCGAGTTTTTCCTGAATCCATGACCCGTTATTACGATACGTAAAAAGCAATAAATATTTTCCATTTAATTTAGTAATACTTATTCTAGGATCTTTATCTTTAAATTGTCCCTTAGGCTCTATGTGCACTGTAATAACGCCGTTGTCCTCTACATGCTTTACGTTACGCAGATCAACAAAATTTTTAGCACGTGCACTAGCCATAGCAATACCAGCCCATATAGGCCGGTGGTAACGTTGTAATAAATACGCACTCATATTTATTACTATTATCTCTTTAAGCCTTAATAATATATCTTGGGGGAGAAAACACTCTTTTAGGACTCTGAGTCCTAATTCGGGCTGTCCCGAACTGCTTTTTTAGATTTTGGATCATATCTGTAACTTCCTTATCAGTCGCCGGACTGATTTTTACTTCGTCGCCGAGAGTATACACCATAGTTTTTTAATGTTTATTCTTTAAAGACAGTTACTTCATTGTTATGTATATTTTTTGTAAAAATACTCCTTTATCTCCTCAAAACTAGGTTTTTGGGGGAAACCCTCTATATATATATATAATAATAATAATAATAATAATAATAATAATAATAATAATAAATATGTAGTATATGTAGTTTTTGAGGTGGTATAAAATCTAACCGGGTAATCCCCCTGTAATTTTTTCTATTTTTATTTTTCGTCCCCTCAAAACTGACCTCGCCCTCAAAAAATAAAACATGGTTTAAAGAATTGTTATTATAAAAATATGCAGATTAATAAATCTTGGAAAAAGTATAGTGAAGAATACTTAGAGGACACATATGCTACTCTAGTGAAAAAAGGCTATACAATGACCTTTGAAGAGATGGTCTCTAAAAGTCATGGAGAAATTATTGATTTATGTTACACTGATCCTCAGCCCGAAGAGGACGAAGAAGAAGAAAAAGAAGAAATAGAAGAAGACAGCGGGAACGCTACAGAAGAAGAAATACCAGAAGAAGACGTAACGAAAAGAAGTATAGAAAATGGAAGAATAGAATTAATGAAAAGAAAAGGAGAAGATTATATAATTTTGGATAATAAAGTTTATTACAGAGAAATAGATAATGAAATTATAGCATTCGGAGAAGCAGAACTAGTAAGAAAAGAATTTGATCTAAGTAAATACGAAGACACGGAAGCAAGATCTATAGAATCTATGCTAAGGGAGACAGAGAGAATAATAGAAATTAGAGCAGATCCAAGAATGTTTATAATAGGATTTTTTCCGACAGAACCGAATGAATTTTCTAGACTCTTGGGTATTCTATTTAAAAAACATAATAGATATGATTCTAAAAATAAATCTTGGTATTGTTATGATCCTAAAGTAGGAAGATGGGTTGACACGGAGAGCGATGAAAATTTTATTCTAATGGGTGTATTAATGGGAGATATGAAAAAGTTATATAGATATTACAAAATCGTAGCCGATAAATATATCCGTTACCTAAAAGATAAATTACTTAAGACCATGGGAGCAGGAATGACCTATGAGAGAGGATCTTATAATAAAACATCTAAAAAGTATAATAAGTGTAAAATAAAACTAGGTCAGCTAGATATAGATGAAGGAAGTAAGGAAATGACACCTAAAGCCGTGGAAGATATTTTACCAAGATTTTATACATGGGATAAGGTGTCCGTCATGGCTGATTATTTAGGTAACAGTCTAGCGGATAATTATAATTTTGTGCCTGCGACTATAAAGGCGTGCAGATATTATTTTATAGAGCCTGATTTTGGTCTTTTACTAGATACGAATCCGTATATGATGAATTTTAAAAATTGTGTCCTATACATAAAAGAAAACGAAAAAATAATTTTACCGCACTCTCCGGGACATATGATCGGGAAAACTACGGGATATAATCTTATGGATATTGATTATGTAGAGACGGAGACAAAAATTCTAATGGACACTATGAATAATTCATTTACAAGTAAGGAAAAAACGGACTGCATGTTACGGACTAAAGCGTATAGTCTTGTAGGAAAAAATCCAGCTAAAAAGTTTTTCATAGACTACGGAGAAAAAGGAAACAATGGAAAAGGTGTCGTGGACACCCTAATGAAAAAGAGTTACGGAGAATATCATGCTCCGTTACCTAAAGAGCTAATATGTAAAGGTAAAATGGAATATGATCCCGAGAGGCCTCAATCTTCTTTGTATAACGCTATGCAATGCCGTTACGTAAGTCTAGCCGAACCCTCTCATGACGCTCATTTAAGTGCCGATTCTTTAAAACATTTTTCAAGCGGAGGTGACTCTATGCAGATAAGAAAACTGAATAAAAACTCTAAAACAAAAGTGCCTTTTTTTACGTTATATTGTGCTACGAATTTTTTTCCGGATTTTGACGGCTTTGATAATGCAGTTATGAATCGTCTAGCTATGATTAAATGGGAAGTAGAATTCGTAAAAGAAAAATTAGAAAAAGAGACAAAATACAAAAAAACGGCTACTGACATTAAAGAGAGAATAGATCAAGACGATAATAAATACGCAAGTGCATGGATGTGGATTCTGATTAATAATTATACAACCGAACTGAATATCCATAAAGATTTTATAGTAGATCAGGAAAAACAGATTAAGGAGACTGATTATATTAAAGAATATATGGATGAATGCGTAGTAGACACTTATGAAGATGAAAAGGATAAAATATATTATTCGTGGATAACTAGAATGGAAATTTATCAGGATGCGAAATCATATTATTGGAAAAACGGATATACTATACCGACTAAAAAGATTTTCATAAGAGAGTTAGAAAAACATATAAAACCAGAGAGAATAAATATTAGTCCCCATTGTAGAAAAGTGCACTGTGTTTATCAGAACAAAGAGAGAGGCGTAAGAGATCTGTATAAACATTATGCTCTAAAGAAAATTATGGAGCTAAAAGACTCGGGATTATAAAAAAAAAATTTTTTTTTTCATATTTTTGTATATCTAAAATGGATATTAGATATATGCAGGCCGAAGAAATTTTTACTCCGGAGGAAAAATTACAGCACTGTCTTAAGCACTTAAAGAACAATGATAAATTTGATTATTCTTTTCTAGAATCTATGAAGCAATATGCAGATAGAGGGACATGGAACGATAATCAAAAAGAGACGATCTCTAAAATTTGGAATAGATGGAATATCTCAATGTTAGAAAAAGAAAACCCTAAATTACTTTTACAGAGAAAAACGGAAAAAAGTTACGATAAACTTATGGACGTATTAGAGTCGTGCCCGACAACAGAGTATAAAGCACCTATATCTAAAATGGATGTAGACGAAAAAGACGAAACAATAGATAAATTAGAAAAGAAAATACGGGCCCTAGAAGCTCTTCTGAAAATTTATATGGTATAAGAAAAAAACATAAATAAATGTCCGATTGGATTGAAGAGATAAAAAGAAAAATAGAAAAAGGAAAAGAAGAACAAAGAATTATGAATCAGAATAGAGAGCATTATCAAGAATACGGGACACGACCGTATAACGGTCTGCATAAATGTATACCGTATTTTGAAAACGGAATAAGAAAATATAGATATAAACCCGAGTGGGCTAAGGCTCAGAGAAAAGCGTATTATGAAAAAAACAAAGATAAAATTAATGAAAAGAATCGTAGACAGTATAGAAAAAGAACTATGATAGAAAACCTAAACGACAATGTCGTAGAGCTTAAATATCATCATATTCAGGAAGGATAGATCCTCGGTCCGCGTCGTGTCTTTGATATTTTTCCGCCCGAGAGGCGTGTAGATTCTGACCTATAAGACGAGTAATCTTTTTCTTTTCTTCTATATTAGGATTCTGAGAAAGAAACCATGTTAGAAAAGAATGACGAAAAAGATTTGTAGATCCGGGGACGCCGTAGATCTTATTCGTAATAGATTTTAGAATCTGAGTAAAATTAGATTGAGAGATACTAGCTCCGTTAGGATTGACAATAAATTCGGAAACTTTTTTGGGTTTATTATATGACGGGTGTTTTTCTAAATATCCTGTAATTAATTTTTTAAGAGTGTCATTTTTTACGGGTAACTCTATTTTACCGAGATTCTTAGAAGTCTTGTAACTTTGGAAAATAAATTTATAATCTTCGTCAGGACCGACTATTAAATAATTAGTGTCTTTTTTAAGACGTTGACCCGGCTTCCTAATTACCATGTTAAGATAGTTACCTATACGCGTCGGGGGTTGTAATAAAAATAACCCTAGCATAAGCATAGCACGGGACATAGAAAAAGAAGGACTACTAGGCATATCCGCTACTTCTTTTAAAAACTTATCTCTCATTTTTTCATAATCAAAATCCTCGCCTAGTGCTTCCTCTGCAGGATTCTTTTTCTGAGAATTTTCCTGCTCGTTACGATCTGCTACTAATTCTAACATATATTCATGATATTCTTCTATTAATTTTTCGGGTGCGTCTAATTGTCGTAATAAAAACTTAATGAAAAGTAATGTTTGGATCGCTGTATTATTACTATATTTATCTAGCAGGGAATCTAGTATATCGGAACTGTCTTCAAAATCCGATTCTGTTATATCTTTTATGGGTTTGTCTAAAATCTTTTCTATACGTTTAAACCCGTTACGAGCAGTTACTTTAGTGCTGTTTGAGCTACTCCCGTTATTAGATATATATTCATTAACAAGTTTATCAATATCCATTTTATATAAATAAAAAAAAATATTATTATATATAAAATGTCAGATAAGGAAGACAAAATTTTTGACAAGCCCGAAAAACCGAAAAGAAAACTAACGCAAAAGCAGTTAGATGCTCTCGCTAGAGGCAGAGAAAAAGCACGCCAAAAAAAGGAAGAAAAACTAGCTAAAGAAGGACAGAAGGATCAGAAAAAGCAAAAGAAGGTACAGAAGCAAGAAAAAAAGGTAAAGATTAAAGAGCAGGAGATTCTTAGTAAAATTAGGGAAAAAGAACAACAGGAAAAAGAAGATAAGCAAAAAAGAGTAAAAGAACATAGGCTTTTAGAATGGGAAGAAAGGAGAGTAAAAACTTTAGAACAATGTAAAAACGAGACTCAGTTTAAGATCGTGGAAAGAGCATTAGATAGTATTACAGAAGAGGATCTAGTTGACGTGCATAAAGTAAATTCTAAACTCAAAGCCGAGCAAGAAAGACTTTTGGAAGCTGAGAAAAAATTAAAAGAAGAAAAGTAATATATAATAAAAAATGACAGATAGAGATCTAAAAATTTATCCTCTCAAAGCGGACGGAGACAAAATGAACGTTGTTGAAAAATATCCTCTCGCACAGATCCCTGCACTTATAGGCGTGGTCGGTAGAGTGCGTGCAGGTAAAACTCTTTTAACTAACTCGTTAGTCCTCAGAAAATCCATGTACGGAGATGATTTTCAAGTTAGGATTCTTATCTCTCCGACGGCTAGGAATGATCCTCAGAATAAACATATGATAGAAGAATTTGAATTTGTTTTTGACGAATATAGTGACGCACTCATGAGAGAACTCGTAGACATGATAGAAAAAGATATTAGTGATAATAGATATTTAATTATTCTAGATGATGTAATCGGGGAGATGACTCAGAAGAAAAGCGGAAAAGTAGATTATATAAGTAGCCTTGCTACAAGATATAGGCACATAGGTAACGAAGAATCCGGAGAAGGTAAACTGTCAATGATTATTGTTACACAGTATTTTAAATATTTTACGCCGATCCTGCGTAACAATCTCTCGGCATTGTATATTATGGGAAAATTTCCGGAACAAGAATTAAAAAAGATCGCCGACGCGTATTCTTTTTTCGGAGGAACTGAAAAACAATTTTTAGAATTATACAAAAAAAGCAGGAAGGAAAAGCACGATTTTTTATTCTTAAATATAAAGGATATGATCGCGATGCGTAACCATGACGAGATAATCTGGCGAGATTCAGATGACGAAGACGCCGAAAAATAGAAAAAGATTTTTTTTATTAATTATAAAAATGTCTTATCTAGATCATGTTAGAGGGATGCAGGAACAGTTTGACTCAGCGAGAAACCAAGATCTTGAAAATATAAATCAGATAAATCAAAATGCTTACGTTAGGGCAGAGACTAAAAAACAAGATTATCTTGCTCATATCGCACGTCATTACGAGGATATAGAAAATAAAATCAATACGGGGGCTACTATAGCGGGCGGACTTGGTGCTTTTGTAAAACACTCAAAAGCGTTACATGCTAGGTTAACTAAAGGAAAAGATGCAGAAAAACCATCCGAAGACAGCGGAGATACGCCCGCCGACACGCCTGCGGGTGACGCAGAGGCTCCTAAGGCTAGAGTCCCTGACGATGATGTTAGATCTTCTGATATTACGAGTGCTAGAAACGACGCACCTGTAGACGCAGAACAGCCCCCCGACGACACGCCTACCCCTGCCCGACCTGATGTAGACGAAGAATTACCCAAGGACGAACCGACGGAGATAAATCTCGGGGCGGACACTGACGCCCCTGCGTCTTTAGATACGGGGACAATTCAAGGACAATTTGCATTAACTAAAAATACTCCTTCTGATCAGCTTTTACAAAGAGGTAACACTCAATTCGGGAAGGCCGATCAGGGAGGACAGAGAGCTAGACCGCAGACTGACGAACCTACACCCTCGGGAGAAGGCGAGCCTCAAGGTGACCTAAGTGCACG